>ULUH01028315.1_pt1 | contig 116898 bp, 87 predicted proteins | sample 1958241 | NCBI WGS metagenome assembly ULUH01 (sample SAMEA4835753, study PRJEB28245) | human gut metagenome | biome: gut microbiome; material: fecal sample | place: Denmark | collected 2008 | reverse complement strand
TGGCAAGGTTATGCTCTACCAACTGAGCTATTTCCGCGTTTACGGGTGCAAATGTAGGGAGTTTTACAATAAGCTCCAAACATTTCTCCCGTTTTCTTCTCAAAAAAAGCAGCTTAACGACCTAAAAGCTTCTTTTCTGCTTCCTCTACTGCCGTAAAATTAAAGCCTTTTGAAACTTCTTCCATCAAAGCTGTAATCTTATCGTTACACAAATTGCCGATGCTTCCGGCATGTGTATGATGTACTTCTTTGCTGTGTGTAAATTTTCCGGCCTCGATATCCAGTCCTACCTTTTTATAAGCATCGCGGAACGGCATACCTGCTGCTGCCAGACGATTTACCTCCTCTACACTAAACATGTAGATATATTTATCATCGTCCAGTATATGTTCGTTGACTTTGATCTTATCCATGATGTAAGCCGACATACGCAAGCAGTCTTTCAATTCAGCGAATGCAGGCAGAAAGACTTCTTTAATAATTTGCAGATCACGGAAATACCCAGACGGCAGATTGTTCATAATCATCATAATCTGCTGCGGAAGCGATTGCAGTTTGTTACATTTTGCACGAGTCAATTCGAATACATCCGGGTTCTTCTTATGCGGCATGATGCTGGAACCTGTCGTACATTCGTCCGGCAATTTTACAAAGCCAAAATTCTGACAACTGAACATGCAGGCATCGAAAGCCATCTTCGAAACCGTTCCGGCAATGGAAGCCAAGGCAAAAGCCACGTTACGTTCCATTTTTCCACGTCCCATCTGAGCATAAACCACATTGTAATTCATCGAATCAAAACCCAGCAAACGAGTCGTCATTTCTCTATCGAGAGGGAATGAAGAGCCATAGCCGGCAGCCGAACCAAGGGGATTACGGTTGCACATCTTATAAGCAGCCTGAAGGAACATCATATCATCGACCAGACTCTCGGCGTATGCACCGAACCACAAACCGAAGGAAGAAGGCATGGCTATCTGCAGGTGGGTATATCCCGGCATCAGGACATCCTTGTATTTATTACTTTGAGAAATCAGCACATGGAACAAGTCTTGTACAGCTTCAGCTATCTGCTTGATCTGTTCACGGGTAAAGAGCTTCAAATCGACCAGTACCTGATCGTTACGTGAGCGTCCGCTATGTATCTTCTTACCGATATCTCCCAATTTACGCGTCAACATCAGTTCTACCTGAGAATGAACATCTTCTATACCATCTTCGATGACAAACTCTCCACGTTCGGCCGAAGCATAAATATTTTTCAACTCTTTCAGTAAGACTTGTAATTCATCGGCAGTCAACAGCCCGATACTTTCCAGCATCGTGATATGAGCCATCGAACCCAACACATCGTGTTTTGCCAGATAAAGATCCAGTTCACGATCTCTTCCAACGGTAAAGCGATCTATTTCCTCGTTTACCTGAACACTTTTTTCCCAAAGTTTCTGAGCCATAGTTTCTTGATTGATTTAAATTAATACGGTATCATAGCCAGCATATCTGCCAGCTTCTCCACTCCTTCCTGCAATGGTTTCGATACCATCGCTTTCATAAACATGTTTACTTCGGCGCGAATCGTAACTTTCATCTTTGCCTCCTCTTCGGTAACCGGAAGTATCTGTATCCACAAGTTCAGAGGAACAGGGGTTTTGTCTCCTTCGAACTTGACACATTTCATCGGTTCACGTTCAATGATACGCAAGGTCAGATTGATACCTTGTACTTTTATGGTCAGTGAATCGCAGTCGAAAGACAAATCTTCTACCTTGCCTGCCAACTTTTCCTTCATCATATCCAGACGTTCACGTACCGATTCCAGATTACTCAGGTCGGACAACTTATTATATACTCGTTCCTGACTATAAGGAACATGCTTTACAGTGCTTTCAAATTGTACCATAATGCTGTTTTTACATAAAAAGAACACGGATTGCATGGATAACACGATTTGCTGAGAAACCGTGCACTCCGTGTAATCCGTGCCCCAATCTATTTAATGTTGAATTATTTTCCTGTCCAATGTGCAGGGTCTTTTCTCCAAGCCTGAAGAACCGGAATATCCTGTTCGTCGATATAATCTGTTTTCAAAGCAGCATCCAGAACAGCATTGTAGTTGGTCAATGTTACCAATTCTACTTTTGCTTCCTTGAAGGCTTCTACTGAAACATCGAATCCATAAGTGAAAGAAGCTACCATACCGATAACCTCACATCCATTACGACGGATAGCATCAACAGCTTTCAAGCTGCTTCCACCTGTAGAGATCAGGTCTTCTACCACTACTACCTTCATACCCGGACGAAGTTCACCTTCTATCAGGTTTTCCAAGCCATGATCTTTTGGGCTTGAACGTACATATACAAACGGGAGGTTCAATTCTTCAGCCACCAAAGCACCCTGAGCAATAGCTCCTGTTGCTACACCGGCAATAGCATCTACCTCACCAAACTTTTCAAGAATTACGCGACACAACTCCAACTTTACGAAATTACGTAATGCCGGATAAGACAAAGTCTTACGATTGTCACAATAAATAGGCGATTTCCAACCAGAAGCCCAAGTAAACGGGTTAGCCGGCTGAATCTTTACGGCTTTTACTTTCAGTAATTTTTCTGCAAATAATCTTTCCAAAGCTTTCATACCTTAATATATCTGATAAACGTTGGTGCAAAATTATGTAAATCCTACGTGAATATGAAATATATGTGTATATTTTTTAGTTAAAGAAACCATATTGCTTACCGTGCCCATGCTAAAGTAAGCACACTAATTCTTATACTTTTTAACTCAGACAAAGCATCAGCACAAGCTATCAGCGTAGCACCTGTTGTTAAGACATCATCTACCAACAAAATGTGCTTTCCTTCTAATTTTGGGGCATTTACAGTCGGCTGAAACAAACCTTCTACATTTTTCCAGCGTGCATACCCACTTTTATGAGTTTGTGTAGCATTGTTCCGTGAACGAACGATGGCATCTGTACACAAGGAAATACCTGTCACCTCCGATACTCCCCGAGCAAGAAGTTCACTTTGATTGTATCCTCTCTGACATAAACGCGAGCGGTATAAGGGAACGGGAAGCAAATAATCTATTCCTTCAAAAAAACCGGAAACCAGCAATTCGCCAGCCATTAACCTTCCCATATTACGGCAAAGTTTTTTCCGCCCGTGATATTTCATGGCATACAGGATCAGAGCGACATTTCCTCCCTTTGCATAATAAAAAAGTGACGAGGCACGAACGACAGGAAAACGCCCCCAAAAACACTTCTCCATTTCATTACCGGGAGTATTACCTAATTTGGTATACGGCAATCCGGCAAGACACGATATGCAAAGTCCTTCTTCTGCCAGTAATAATTTTCTTCCACACGACAGACATAAACGAGGAAAGAAAAATTCCACTATATCAGTCCATAAGTTCATCGGGATCGGCCTGTTTTACATAACGTAATACTTCATTCATCGTAAACCCTCTGCCAACAGCAAAACGAATAAGTTTTGTATTACGCTCATATTCGTTTCTCCCAGAAACGGACTTGCTCTTTTGACGCAATAAATCGCGTAATCCTTTTTCGTATTCTTCTTCATCTATTTCTGCCATACCAGCCTCAATATCTTCAGAAGAAAGATGTTTCATCCGCAACGCCTGAACGATCTTCATTCTCCCCCAACGGGCAAAACGATATTTGTCGCGCACAAACGCACGACAGTAACGAGCAGAATCAACATAGCGTTCTTTTTGCAAGTGCAACAATATACGTTCCGACATTGCTTCATCGACACCCCACTGACTAAGCTTCGTCATAACCTCGAAGGGGCAATGTTCCGTAGCGGAACAATACGCCTCAGCTTTACATTTCAATTCATTTTCCGTATATTCTTTCATGGCCTGAGTGCTTTTACCATACGGTCGTTACCAAACTGATCTTTCCGTAGTTCAACAGACTTATATCCCATCTGTTCCAATAATGTAACTGTTTCGCTACCATACGCACGATTTATTTCGTAGTATAATATACCTCCCGGAGATAATATATCGCATCCTACTTCCGCTATTCTTCTATAAAACAACAAAGGGTCACTGTCCGGAACAAACAATGCCAGTTCTGGTTCCCAATCCAGGACATTACGTTCCATATCGCTACGCTCCTTTTCCGTTACATAAGGTGGATTGCTAACCAAGACATCAGCATGAATTTCTGGTAACGTAGAATCGAATATATCAATTTGTGCCAATGTTATTTCAACATCGTTCAGCCATTTATTTCGTTCGGCAATCGCCAATGCCTCTGACGACACATCCCATGACGTTACTTTACTATTTTTTAAACGCCTGGCCAACGTTATTGGGATGCACCCACTGCCTGTTCCGATATCAAGTATCTGTACTTCCGATTTTTCTAAATAATCAGAGATAATCCAATCCACCAGTTCCTCCGTTTCAGGACGAGGTATCAGTACACCGGGAGCGACTTCAAAAGGCAAGCCGCAAAAGGTCGTCTTTCCCAATATATATTGCAAGGGTTCATATCGTTTGAGACGGGAAAGAATATCTTCCAGCTTGGCATACTCTTTCGTAGAAAAATTCATATCTTTGCCCGCATAGAGGTCGATGGTGGAAAGACAGAACACCTCTGTCAATATCCATTTTGCCAGTGCCGATGCTTCTGAATCGGAATATATGCCTGCGAGCGATTGTTTGATGTGAGTATATATAGGATGCATAGGCACAAATGTAAGAATAAAAAAGAAACCGACTATGACAAAAGACGAAAAATATATTCGGCGCTGCATCCAACTGGCACGCAATGGGATGTGTAATGCTGCTCCCAACCCCATGGTAGGAGCTGTAATCGTTCATAACGACCGTATCATCGGTGAAGGCTATCATGCACGTTGCGGAGAAGGGCATGCTGAAGTTAACGCCATCCGCTCCGTAAAAGACGAAAGCCTGCTTCAGGAATCAACCATCTACGTCAGTCTGGAGCCATGCTCTCATTATGGGAAAACACCTCCTTGCGCCGATTTGATCATAAGAAAGGGTATCCCCCGTGTAGTAGTAGGATGTGTCGATCCATTCTCTCTTGTTTCGGGCAGAGGCATCCAAAAGTTAAAAGATGCAGGTATTGATGTAAAGGTAGGAGTACTCGAAGCAGAATGCCGCCAGTTAATCAAGCGTTTTGTAACATTCAATACCCAACAACGTCCGTACATCACCTTGAAATGGGCTGAATCTGCCGACGGATTTATCGATATAAACCGTGAAGAAGGTCAGCCTGTCGTACTCTCAACACCAATCACATCAATGTACGTACACAAACAGCGGGCAGAACACCATGCTATCTTAGTAGGCCGTAAAACTGCATTACTGGATAATCCGTCACTGACGACACGCAACTGGTACGGGAAAAATCCTGTCCGTCTGGTAATAGATAAAGAGCTCACTCTTCCTACGTCACTGAAACTCTTCGATGGGAGTGCACCTACATGGGTTTTTACAGCACAGGACAAAGCATCAACCTCACAAGTTACTTACTTTAATTTGGATTTTAGCCAAAGTATTCTTCCGCAAATTCTACAAAGACTTTACGAAAACAAATTGCAGGCATTACTTGTTGAAGGTGGGAGTCAACTGTTGCAATCCTTCATAGACGAAGGCTTATGGGACGAAATTTATACAGAACATGCAGCTACAATCCTTGGAAATGGTGTAAAAGGGCCTGTTATTCCAGCCGGATATAAGAAAAATTTCTTACGACGAGACGGTGTTACGATAACTCATTATGAGAAATAAGCAAAAAAAATCGTTGATTCATAGATAAAAAAGTTACGCTTATCCATAATTTTATATAAAACTTGACATAAAAGTTCCTATTCGAAAAAAAACTTTCTACTTTTGCAACTTGTAATTAAAGACTATTTTATAAATGAAAATAAAGTTTTTACCCATATTGGTGGTCGGTTTATTAACTGTAATGTCTACTATGACTTCTTGCTTGAATAGTGATGTTGAGGAAGTTACTTATAGTTCTGAAACTAGTATCACATCATTCTCACTTGGGACCTTACATGTCAAACGAGTAGGAAAAGATTCAAAAGGAGAAGATTCTACCTATACGGATACCATTTCTATGGCAAACTATCCTTTTACGATCAATCAGGCTATGAGAACAATCGAGAACAAGGATTCACTTCCTGTAGGAACTGATATATCAAGAGTCATAACCAATATTTCTGCTGATACAAACTATATCTTATATGGCAAGATTAGCTCTAAGGGAGGTGAAGCTAAAGATACTCTTTGGACATCAACAGACTCCATAAATTTCTCGTTTGCTCCTGCCGAAGGTTTAACATTTAAGGTATTAGCTTACAGCGGAGTAATGGGAAAAGCTTATCACGTAAAAATTAACGTGCACCAGCAGGAACCTGATTCCCTACAATGGAGCCAGGAACCGATGGGTAATGAATTTGCCTCGGGAGCACTGGTTAAACAAAAAGCACTTTGTGTAAGCAATCGAATATATGTATTCGGAAAGACTTCAGCAGGAAATGCTGTTGCCGAGTACACGACGGTTTCGAACGGAAATCCGGGAAATGCATGGACAGCTATTGAATTACCAGAACAGACTGATACTTACTCGGCTACATTGTGTCAGGGAAATATTTATTTCCTAGCCAACCAAACATTGTACAAGCTGACAGATAACGGATGCGAATCGCAGCAATCAGCTGCCCTCGATCAGCTTCTGGCAGGTATCGGCAGTTCTTTGTATGCTCGTACCCCCAATAATGAATCATATGTATACGATGTGCAAAACAATACAGGGGTTACGGAAAGTATCGGCATAACAGATTTTCCCAATAAAGGACAAAAGATCTTATCGGTCAACATGCCTGTTTCCTATAACAGTAATCTGACTCGCTCTGTACTTATGGGCTATAACTCGGGCAAGACGGATGGCTACGGATTCGTTTCTACACGAATGACAAACGACAAGATGTGGAGCACTTACAATTACGAACAGACAGACACATTCAGATGCCCGAATATCATTGACCCTTCTCTTATTTATTATAATAAGAATTTATACATATTCGGTGGTGAAATTACAAGCAAAGATTACACCGACTATAAATCGCCATTTAGTACACTTTTCTGCTCTACTGATAATGGATTGACATGGGAACCTGTACAAGAAGATATGACATTTGCTACTGGAGGTACATCGTTTGTCGACCTGTACAACAGAGGTAAAAACAAAGGTGAAAGCAGTTACTCATGTGTAGTAGATCAGGATAACTTTATTTGGGTTATCTGGAATGACGGTTACATGAGCAGAGGACGTGTGAACCATTTCGGTTTCTTGCCTAAATGGGAATAAATCTAAATCCGAAAGTTATGCTATATAAAGACCAAGTAGACAAGACACGAATACCTGCTCATATCGCTATCATCATGGATGGCAACGGGCGATGGGCCAAACAGCGGGGACAAGCTCGCTCGTTCGGTCATCAGGCGGGTGCGGAAACCGTTCATGTCATTGCCGAAGAAGCAGCACGTTTGGGAGTAAAATACCTTACACTCTACACGTTTTCTACCGAGAACTGGAATCGTCCAGCTGACGAAGTCGCAGCTTTGATGAGTCTTCTGATGGATTCCATCGAGGAAGAAACTTTCATGAAAAACAATATCAGTTTCCGGATTATCGGAGAAACTGAGAAACTGCCTGCCAATGTACAAAATCGGTTAAATCAATGTGTACAGCGCACTTCAAAAAATACCGGCATGTGTCTGGTTCTTGCATTGAGTTATTCTTCTAAATGGGAAATAACAAAAGCTGTCAAACAAATAGCCGGCAAAGTAGCCAGTGGAGAACTGGATATAAACAATATAACTGACCAGACCATTGATCACTATTTGGCTACTAATTTTATGCCAGACCCGGACTTACTGATACGTACGGGAGGCGAAATAAGACTAAGCAATTACCTGCTATGGCAATGTGCCTATTCTGAACTTTATTTTTGCGATACATTCTGGCCCGATTTTAAAGAAGAAGAGCTGTGTAAAGCAATCTGTGATTATCAACGAAGAGAACGCCGATTCGGCAAAACAAGTGAACAAATATTGAAATAAGAGATGCGATACTGTTTTTACCTCATTCTATTGACTTTGACATGTATGTTCAGTTTTTCAACAGTACATGCTCAAGAGAACAACAATACGGAAAAAGACCTACCGGTCATTTTATACAATGGTACCCCAAAAAAGTATGAAATAGCCGATATTAAGGTTACAGATATTGATAACTACGAAGATTATGTCTTGATTGGCATTTCAGGATTGGCCGTAGGTCAGACAATTACTGTACCGGGTGATGATATTACCAGTGCTATCAAACGCTACTGGCGTCATGGATTGTTCTCTGATGTTAAAATCACAGCCGAAAAAATAGAAGGTAACAAAATCTATTTGTTCATACACCTGACACTTCGCCCACGTATTACAGATATCCGCTTCAACGGAGTAAAGAAAAGTGAGCGTGAAGACTTGCAGGCTAAACTAGGAATGGCTAAAGGTAGCCAGATCACCCCGAACCTGATAGACCGTGCAAAAATCATCATCAAAAGACACTTTGATGAAAAAGGATTTAAGAATGCAGAAGTCAATATTGTAGAGCGTGAAGATCCTGCAAACAAAGAACAAGTATATGTAGATGTGAACATTGATAAAAAGGATAAAGTAAAAGTTCATAAAATTACAATCGACGGAAACAGTGTCCTGACAGACAAGAAGTTGAAGCGTGTCATGAAAAAGACAAACGAAAAGGGAAAGCTGATCAACTTATTCCGCGCAAAGAAATTTATCAATGAAAGATACGAAGAAGATAAGCAGAAAATTATTGATAAATATAACGAGCTGGGCTACCGTGACGCAATCATCGAGGTAGACAGTGTCACTCCGTACGATGAAAAGACAGTAGACGTATACATGAAAATCTATGAAGGTAACAAGTACTACCTGAGAGACATTACATGGGTAGGTAATACCGTTTATCCTTCCGACTTGCTGAACGAGCAGTTACGCATGAAGCGAGGAGATGTATACAACCAGAAACTGTTGAACGACCGTATCAGTAACGATGAGGATGCCATTGGTAATAACTATTATAACCGAGGTTATGTATTCTACCACCTCGACCCGGTAGAAGTGAACATCGACGGTGACTCCATCGATCTGGAAATGCGTATCGTCGAAGGTCCACAGGCAAGTATCAGCCATGTGCGTATCAATGGTAACGACCGCTTGTATGAAAACGTTGTCCGCCGTGAGCTTCGTACTCGTCCGGGGGATTTGTTCAGTAAAGAGGCATTGGAACGTTCTTACCGTGAAATCGCCCAAATGGGACATTTCAATCCTGAAAACATCAAGCCGGATGTGCAGCCTAACTACGAGAACGGAACAGTTGATATCAACTGGGGACTGGAATCGAAGGCAAACGACCAGGTAGAGTTCTCTGCCGGTTGGGGACAGACAGGTATCATCGGTAAGTTGAGCTTGAAGTTTACCAACTTCTCATTTGCCAACCTCTTCCGCAAGAATGACAACTTCCGTGGCTTCCTGCCACAAGGTGATGGCCAGACATTGACCATCAGTGGTCAGACCAACGGTCGGTACTACCAGTCGTACAGTATCTCATTCCTTGATCCGTGGTTCGGTGGCAAGCGTCCGAACTCCTTATCGGTATCAGCCTTCTATTCTGTACAGACCGATGTCAGCAGTCAGTATTATAACTCGGCTTACATGAACAACTATTACAACTACCTGAGTGGTTACGGAAACTACTATGGCGGCTATTATGATAACTACGAATCGTACTACGACCCGGACAAGTCCATCAAGATGTTTGGTGTTTCACTGGGTTGGGGCAAACGTCTTCGCTGGCCGGATGACTACTTTACCTTGATGGCAGAATTGTCTTACCAGCGATTCATGCTGAAAGACTGGAGCTACTTGTACATTATGCTGAACAACGGACAGTATATGAATACTGGTAACTGCAACAGCTTAAGCTTGAACCTGACATTATCGCGTAACTCAACCGATAACCCGATTTTCCCGCGTTACGGTTCTGAGTTTACCGCTTCTTTACAAATTACTCCGCCTTACTCACTGTTCAGTAAGAAGGATTACTCTACTTACGGAAAAGACAATTACGAAGAAGCAGCCAGCATGTATAAGTGGATTGAATACCACAAATGGAAATTCAAAGCAAAAACTTATACTGCCCTGATGGATATCCAGAAATGTCCGGTTATCATGACTCGTACAGAGTTTGGTATTTTGGGACACTTCAACAAATACAAACGTTCACCGTTCGAAACATTCTATGTGGGTGGTGACGGTATGACAGGATATAGTTACAACTACGCTTCAGAAACTATCGCCTTGCGTGGTTACGAAAACGGTTCTTTGACTCCGTACGGTAGCGAAGGTTACGCTTACATCCGTTTAGGTGCAGAATTACGTTACCCGTTGATGCTGGAAAACTCAACCAGTATCTATGCGCTGGGCTTTGTTGAAGCAGGTAATGCATGGACAGATGTCAATAAGTTCAACCCGTTCCAGTTGAAACGTTCTGCCGGTGTAGGTGTACGTATCTTCCTGCCGATGATTGGTATGATGGGTATCGACTGGGCTTATGGTTTCGACAAGATCAACGGTTCTACCCAGTATAGTGGAAGCCAGTTCCACTTTATTATCGGACAAGAATTCTAAGAGATAAAGACCAATAAATGAAGAACTGAAGAATGAGAAATGAAAAATAAATCTAAAAAATTCGACAAGACTAATGAGTTTTTCATTTATCATTCTTCATCATATTAAAAACATTGCTTTATGAAAAAAATCATCTTTCTAGCAGCCTTGCTCGTGTGTAGCATAGCCACACAGGCGCAACGATTTGCCTTGGTAGACATGGAGTACATCTTAAAGCAGATTCCTGCCTACGAACAAGCAAACCAGCAAATGGAGAATCTGTCAAAACAGTGGCAAAGTGAAATAGAAACAAAAGCTCAGGAAGCAAAGACGCTATATGATGAGTATCAAAAAAATGCTTCCACCTTGTCGGCTACTCAAAAGACAGAACGAGAAAACGCTATCATCGCAAAGGAAAAAGAAGCAGCCGACTTACGAAAGAAGTATTTCGGTCCGGAAGGTGAAGGCATGAAAAAGCGTCAGGAACTGATTGGTCCGATTCAAGATGCCATATACAACGCTATAAAAGAAATAGCAACCCAGAAAAGTTATGATGCTGTAATAGACCGAGCATCGGCACAAAGCATGATTTTTGCTTCTCCACGTATAGACATTAGCAACGAAGTACTCGCCAGATTAGGATATTCAAATTAATTTTATACTTTTGCAAAGTCTAACACAGACAGCACATAAAATCAAAAAACAAGAATTAATAACACAATAGAAACAAATAAGATTATGTTGAAAAAAATTGCTTTATTACTTTTACTCATCGCTCCGATGAGTGTATTCGCACAGAAGTTCGCACACTTCAAGTCTATGGACATCATCCCGGTTATGCCGGAATATGCAAAAGCTCAAACTGACATTCAGGCATTGCAGAAACAGTATGAAGACGAAATCAAACGTGCATCTGATGAGTTCAACAAGAAATTCGCCGAATATCAGCAAGAACAGAAAACTCTTCCACAAAATATTCAGGAACGTCGCCAGAAAGAACTTCAAGAACTTTCTGACAAAGGTATGCAGTTCCAGCAGGATGCACAGCAGCAGTTGCAGAAAGCTTATGCAGACATGATGGAACCTATCTATAAGAAACTGGAAGATGCTGTAAAATCGATCGGAACTACAGGTGGTTACACTTATATATTCGACCTGAACCGTACAGATATTCCTTATGTAAACGAAACAATGTCGAAGGATGTAACAAACGACATCAAAACCAAGTTGGGTATCAGCTTGACAGCTGTTCCGGCAACAGCACCGGCAGCAACTCCTGCTCAGTAAAAACGTGTTTTCAACGTAACAAAAATAAAGTTGTCATTGACTTCATTCTCTTAGGATGAGGTCAATGACAATTCTTTTTTCACCTCTTAATCAAATTTCCCCATGCTTTCTACTACAGGCCCTATCGGTATTTTTGATTCTGGATACGGAGGATTGACAATTCTCGACAAAATCCGTAAATTACTTCCCCAATACGATTACATTTATCTGGGAGATAACGCCCGTACCCCATACGGGACACGTTCGTTCGAAGTGGTCTACGAATTTACACTGCAAGCTGTACGGAAACTGTTTGAATTGGGATGCCCGCTGGTAATACTTGCCTGCAATACTGCATCGGCAAAAGCCTTAAGAAGCATTCAGCAAAACGACCTTCCGCACATAGACCCAAGCCGACGAGTACTGGGAGTGATACGCCCTACTGCCGAATGTATAGGAGAACTGACGGTTTCACGCCACGTCGGACTACTTGCTACCGCAGGGACAGTCAAATCTCAGTCTTACCCACTGGAAGTACGTAAACTCTATCCCGATGTACAGATTACAGGAGTAGCTTGTCCGCTATGGGTCCCTTTGGTAGAAAACAATGAGTTTAATTCTCCCGGAGCGGATTATTTTGTACGCAAGTACATTGATCAGTTGTTGGAACAAGACCCCGAGATAGACACCATTATATTAGGCTGTACACACTATCCTTTGCTAATGGATAAGATACGACAGTTCACTCCGTCACATATCCGCCTGGTAGCCCAAGGAGAATACGTAGCACGAAGTCTGAAGGACTATCTTTCCCGTCATACAGACATGCGAACCCGTTGTACGGCAGGCAGCAGTTGTGAATTTCTTACAACCGAATCGGTTGATAAGTTTCAGGAAGCCGCTTCCATTTTCCTGCATCAGCAAGTACACGTAAGAAGTATTACGCTGGAGTGATTTACATTTCTACCCAACTAATATTATATTAACACCATTATTATACTATGACTACATTCGCCCCATTTGCCCGCCCGATGTATATCATGGCAAAGCCTGCCGGATCACTCTGCAACCTGGCCTGCCATTATTGCTATTACCTGGAGAAAACCAAACTTTATCAAGACACTCCCAAGCAGATTATGAGCGACGAGCTGTTAGAAAAGTTCATCAAAGAATATATTGAGAGTCAAACCATGCCACAAGTCCTTTTTACCTGGCATGGAGGAGAGACCTTGATGCGTCCGCTTGACTTCTATAAAAAGGCTATAGCCCTACAACGAAAATATGGCCGAGGAAGAAATATAGAAAACTGCATCCAGACCAACGGTACGTTACTGACCGATGACTGGTGTCGCTTCTTTCACGATAACCATTGGCTGGTAGGAGTTTCCATCGACGGCCCACAGGAGTTTCATGACGAATATCGGAAAAACAAACAAGGAAAGCCTTCATTTGTCAAGGTCATGCAAGGCATCAACTTACTGAATAAACATCAAGTAGAATGGAATGCACTGGCAGTGGTAAACGATTTCAATGCCGACTATCCACTCGATTTCTACCATTTCTTTAAGAAAATAGGTTGCCGGTATATCCAGTTTACCCCGATTGTAGAACGTATTTTCCGACATCCCGACGGACGCTATCTTGCCTCGGTAGAAGAAGGAGCAGAAGAAACTGTTACCGATTTTTCAGTAACTCCCGAACAATGGAGCAACTTCCTCTGTACCATATTCGATGAATGGGTACGGAATGACGTAGGCGAATATTTTATCCAGCTGTTCGACTCAACCCTCGCCAACTGGGTAGGCGAACAACCCGGCATCTGTACACTGGCAAAGAACTGCGGACATGCGGGAGTCATAGAATTTAACGGCGACGTATACGCCTGCGACCACTTTGTATTCCCACAATATAAGTTGGGCAATATCTATTCAAAATCGCTGGTAGAAATGATGTACAGCGAAAAGCAACTACAATTCGGTCGCGATAAATCGGAAAAGCTACCTACGCAGTGCAAGGAATGCCAGTATCTGTTTGCCTGCAACGGTGAATGTCCGAAGAACCGTTTCTGCAAGACAGCTTCCGGAGAACCTGGACTAAATTATCTGTGTAAAGGATATTATCAGTATTTCGACCATGTAGCGCCTTACATGGACTACATGAAGAAGGAATTGCTGGCTCAGCGTCCACCAGCCAATATCATGGAAGCTATCCGAAAGGGCGAGCTCTGACACTGACAAGCTCTCCTACTTCCGATAAAGATACAGATGAGCTCATGGAATCTAAAGCTAATCTTGCTGAGGGGCACGGCATGAGTTCATCTTTTTTTGTACAAATTTTCGATTCTTCTGTACAAAAAATAAAAAAATGTCTCGACGTTTTTTACCAGACAACGTCATGTCTTTTTTGAATCATCAGCAAATTCCAACAAACAGCATACCCCTCTCACGTCCATTCCGCAAAATGGTGCTTTTGCACCAAGAGAGAATAAACGCCAAAGGGGTATATCTTATATAAGCGATAAAGATTATTTCTTTTTCAGTTCATCGGCAGGAACAATGCGGTAAAGCTTGTCGCTGGGACGGATACGGTCGGGTACCTTAAACGAAACATGCACGCCTTTCTTTACTACATCTACCGGTTTCAGGTCGACACGTGCCTCGTCCAGTGTAACATACATCGCTCCCGTTGTAGGTCCTGTAATCAGGAGTTTGTCGCCCACCTTGATTTCGGAAGCTTCAATCAGGAATTCTGCTACACCGATGTTCGAGAAATACTTGATACCACGTCCGGCATATACCTTACGCTCCGTAGCCTCCGAGCCATAATTCTTGCTCCATTCTCCCAAACGCTGTCCCAGATAATAACCATTCCAGAAACCACGGTTAAATACGGTCTTAAGGCGAGTATCCCAGTCGGCCTTCTTTTCTTCCGTAAAGGTACCTTCCAGATACGAACGAATAGCTTCCTTATAACATTCTACCACGGTACGTACATACTCAGGTCCGCGCGCACGTCCTTCAATCTTGAATACCCGAACACCGGCTTCTATCATCTCGTCCATAAAATGAATCGTCTTCAAGTCCTTGGGCGACATGATATACTGGTTATCTATTTCCAGTTCGATATCACTTTCCTTATCCTTCACGATATAGGCACGACGACATACCTGCATGCAAGCCCCACGGTTTGCCGAAGCATTCAGCTCGTTCAGGCTCAGATAACATTTGCCCGACACAGCCATACACAAAGCCCCATGACAGAACATCTCGATACGTACCGGCTGTCCCATCGGTCCCGTAATGTGCTGTTCATGAATTGCATCATAAATCTTACGCACCTGCTTCAAGTTCAGCTCACGTGCCAGTACCACTACATCGGCAAACTGTGCATAAAACTTCAAGGCTTCCGCATTGCTGATATTCAACTGAGTAGACAAATGTACCTCCTGACCAATCTGGTTACAATAAGCCATGACAGCTACATCGGCAGCAATTACTGCACTGATGCCTGCTTCCTTTGCTGCATCCACAATCTTCCGCATCAAGGCAATATCTTCATCGTAAATAATTGTATTTACTGTCAGATAACTTTTCACACCGTTTTCATCGCATACCTTAGCTATTTCACGCAAATCGTCTACGGTAAAAGTGTTCGCCGAACGGGCACGCATATTCAGGCTTTCAATGCCGAAATAGATAGAATCTGCTCCTGCATGAATAGCCGCAGCCAGCGACTCTCGGGAGCCGACCGGTGCCATAATTTCGAAGTCCTTTATTGAGTAATTCATCTTTTCTTATTGGTTTCGGCTGCAAAGTTAACGATTTTCCGGCAAACAGACGAACAAGGTCATAGAAACCAAACAATTCGCCCTTTCTAACTGTACATAAATAAAGCATATATATGACAATTGCATGCAGAAAAGGCATAAAAAATGCAAAATAATTTACTTTTATTATAATCTCTACAAAAAATTTTATATTTTTGCCACCCGACAATAAATTACAAAATAAAATACACAAAAAAGGTAAAAAGAGTCCGTAACAGCAGGACTAAATTGAGGTCAGAATTATGGCATAGATTTAAGAGAGAAATCGAAAATTTATATTTAACCCAAAGTTTTTTAAGTATGAGTAAGTTTTTATCATTGCTATGCAGTTTGTTAGTCTGCGTGGCAACTTACGCACAGAACATCACTGTGAACGGAAAGGTTACTGCCAGCGGCGAAGAGATGCCTGGGGTAACAGTAGCAGTCAAAGGAGGTACGAATGGTACTATCACCTCCATAGACGGTAGTTATTCGCTACAAGTGGACGCAAAAAGTACATTGGTATTTTCATTCATCGGGTATGAAACCGTAGAGATGCCCGTCAAAGGTCAGAAAGTTATCAACGTCGATCTGAAAGAATCATCTGTAGCTATCGATGAAGTTGTTATTGCCGTGCCTTATGGTACCGCAAAGAAATCTACTTTCACTGGTTCTGCCAGCGTTATCGACAAAAAGATTGTAGCCGCATCACAGGTTTCAAGTGTATCAAAAGCCTTGCAGGGAACTGTAGCAGGTTTGCAGTCGTTCTCTACCAGTGGACAGCCGGGTGAAGATGCCGACATCTATATCCGTGGTGTAGGTTCTGCCAATGCTTCACAAACTCCTTTGTACGTAGTCGACGGTGTACCTTACGACGGTAAACTTTCGTCTATTTCTTCACAAGATATTGCCTCGGTTACTGTTTTGAAAGATGCCGCTGCCGCTTCTCTTTATGGCTCTCGTGCAGCAAACGGTGTCATCATGATTACAACCAAACAAGGGCAGAACGGTTCTGCTCCAACTATCCAGTTATCGGCTAAATACGGTTTCTCAAGCCGTGCCGTACGCGACTACGACCAGTTGAGTACAGATGATTATTTCATGTTGCAATGGGAAGCATTGCGTAACAGTTACATCGACAATGGTTCAGACCCAGTTGCCGCAGCTCAGAAGGCTTCTTATATTGTGGCTACAACTCAGACAGGTGGTCTGGGTATCAACCCTTATGGTACAAATTATCCACAACCGGTAGGAACAGACGGAAAAATTGTAGCCGGTGCCACTCCGTTGTGGAACGATAGCTGGGAAGACGCATTGTCACAAAATGCGCACTACGCCGATTTAAACGCAAGCGTTTCAGGAGGTAGTGAAAAGACTAAATATTATTTTTCATTAGGCTATCTGGACGATCAGGGTGCTTATATCTGTTCCGGATTCAAACGCTATAGCCTGCGTTCGAACATTACTACCGACTTGCGTAAATGGTTGCAGATAGGACTGAATGTATCTGCTACCCATTCTATCCAGAACTATCCAAAACAGAATGATACTGCCATCGGCAACATCGTACTGGCAGCACGCGATATTCCTTCTTTCTATCCGGTTTACGAACGCGATATGACAACCGGTGAATATATTCTGGATGAAAACGGGAACCGTATTTACGATTACGGTACATACCGTAAAGGTTCGTACAACGGCTACAACTTCGCACAGTCTATGTTATACGATAAAAAGGAATACAAACGCGATGCGGCTTCTATCCGTGGTTATTTACAGATTACTCCGTTCGAAGGATTGAGCTACAAAATGTCACTGAACATCGACTATGATAGTATGTTTACCCATAACTACAGTAACCCGACCTACGGCAAGCAGCCGCTGACAGGTAGCGTAGAAAAGGGTAACGACCGTACTACCGGTATGACTTACAACAACGTCATCAACTGGAATCATACGTTCAAGGAGGATCACGATGTTCGCTTGATGGCTGGTCAGGAGTATTACGAATACAATACGTCCAATTTCTCCGGTTCAAGAACCGGTGTCATTACCGACGGCTATTATGAGCCGGATGTGGCTTCTACATTGAGTAGCTTCGGCGGAAACAGCGACCAGTACAAGCTGTTGAGTTTCTTCGGAAGTGCTGAGTATTCATACCAGAGCAGATATTTCGTATCGGCTTCGGTACGTACCGACGGCTCTTCACGCTTCCACCCGGATAACCGATGGGGTACTTTCTGGTCATTCGGTGGCTCATGGAAGATTTCACGCGAGAGGTTCCTGGAAGCAGCGAGCAATAACTGGCTGAGCAATCTGACACTTCGTGCCAGCTATGGTGCACAAGGTAATGACAATGTAGGTTACTACGCTTACAAGGCACTCTACACTATCGGTAGTTCACTGGGTGAGTCTACCCTGCATGCTTCACGTCTGGAAACGCCAGATTTGAGCTGGGAAACAAACCTGAACCTGAACGTAGGTCTGGACTTCGGATTCTGGAGCAACCGACTGAACGGTACCATCGAATTCTTCCAGCGTTCTTCTAAAGATTTGCTGTTCGCCCGCGATCTGGTTCCCTCGGGAGGATTCGCAAGCATCGATGCCAATATCGGTAAGCTCAAAAACTACGGTTGGGAATTTACCATCAGCGGTACTCCGGTCATGACAAAAGACTGGACCTGGGAGCTGAGTGTAAATGCCACTACTTATAAAAACGAAATTGTTGAACTGCCGACCGAGGTTATGTGGCAGAGTTCCAAAAAATGGGTGAAAGGTGGTTCGTTGTACGACTTCTGGTTGTATGAATGGGCTGGTGTAAATCCGGAGAACGGTAAGCCGCAGTGGTATTACACAGCCAAGGACGGTAGCCGCCAGATTACAGAAGATTACTCAAGCCTGACACCAGACGATAAGGTAAAAGTAGGCAGTTCACTCCCTACACTGAGTGGTGGTTTCCAGTCAGACCTTACTTGGAAGAACCTGTCACTGTCTATGTTGTTCTCTTATGCTATCGGCGGTAAGCTGTACAACAACGACAAGATACAGATGATGAGTGTTAAGGGTGGAAACGGTAGCTCGATGAGTGAAGACATGCTGAACCGCTGGACTCCGGAAAACCGATACACAGATATCCCGCGTCTGTCGTACGACCAAACCAGTTATTTTACCAGCAGCTCAAGCCGCTGGCTGGTAAACCGTTCGTTCCTGCGTTTGAAAACAGTTACATTAAGCTATACCTTGCCTCAGCGATGGATACACTTTGCCACACTGAAAGATGCCAGCATCTTTGTTCAAGGCGAAAACCTGTTGACATTCAGTCACCAGCAAGGTCTCGATCCTGAACAGCCTATTAGCGGTGTCGTTTCATTCCGCTATCCGGCCATGAAAACATTCTCATTCGGTATCAATGTAACCCTTTAATAAATTTGACGAAATATGAAATTCAATTATAAAAATATATGCCTTACCGCACTGGCTGCCTGCACAGTAACAGCCTGTGACCTCGATACAGCGCCAACAACTTCACTCGAAGCAAATGCTGTATTCAAAAATCTGGAAAATGCCGACCGTGTAATCAGAGGCTCCTGGAACTATATCTTTAATTCTGGTTCTACCTATGCTTCCATCGGCTACGGCGCCATCATGATAAACGATGACTTTGCAGGCTCCGATGTAGTAAGAACTACCAGTTACGGTTATTCTTCCAGCTATAAACTGACCAACGGCTACGGACGCGGAGAAATAAACGACGTAATGTGGGACATGGTGTACGATCCAATCAATAACTGCAATGCCGTTCTCAAGAACATCGACGGTATTTCGGGAGATCAGGAAGAAAAAAACCGCATCAAAGGACAGGCTTATGCTACCCGTGGTTTCTTGTATATGTTGCTGGCAAGCCACTATTCTTTTGCTATCGACAAAGACCCGGACGCTGTATGCGTACCTATCTATACGGAACCAACCAACTACGATATGGCAACAACCGGAAAGCCAGCTGCAAGTGTATCGGAAGTATACGAACAAGCCCTGAACGATTTGAAATGGGGATATGACCTGATTCCGGCAGACTATAACCGAGGCTCGAATGCAACGGATCAATACAAGATCGACCACATTGTCGTAACAGGTTTGAGAGCACGCGCCAGCTTATATGCTCGCAAATGGGAAGATGCTTACAAGTATGCAGACGAAGCCATGAAGTTGAAGAATAATTACCTGATGAGCGAAGCTGAATACAAGTCAGGTTTCAATAATGCATTGAATAAAGAATGGATGTGGGGCTATTCTTGCACACTGGATGACAACCTTCCTGCCTACAACTTCTATTATAAGGATACTACGACTCCGGGGGGTGGTTATACCAACTTCAATACAGACCCTCACTTTAAGGAGCAGTTCGACAAGAACGACTACCGTAGAGATTTGTTCAAATGGGGATTGAATACAGGTTATGGCGAATGTGCCATGCTGAACTATAAGTTCCTGTTTGCCGATATCAACAACATGCTGGGAGATGTCATCATGATGCGTGTGGCAGAAATGTACCTCATCAAGGCAGAGGCTGCTGCACATCTGTCAGGCAAGACAAGCGAAGCTCAAGCATTACTGAAAGAACTTCGTGATGCACGTATGAAAGAAGGATTCGAATCGCCCGTCGTTACAGCAACAGGCGATGAGCTGTTGAAGGAAATCTGGCTGGAACGCCGTAAAGAGCTGTGGGGAGAAGGTTTCTCGCTCACCGACATCATCCGTAACCAGCAGTCGGTAGAACGTAAGAAATACGAAGAATATGCAATGGCTGACATCACACACGACAGCAAAGGACAAGAAATAAGAACTCCTAAACTGGATGAGAACGGTGATGTAATTCTAGCTCCTAAAAATGCAACAGATGAATATAAAGAACAGAACTGTATGCTTATAAGTGGACATTCTACTCTAAAATTTCCTGATGAATCAGACTTCGAGGCGAACAGTAAATATTATCTGTTCCGCATTCCGGAAAAAGAAGAGCTTCAGAACCAGAATTTGTACAATGATCACCCTAAATTGAGTATTTATCGATAAGCCATAACTCTCACAATACTGAATCCTCCCAGACGAAAGGTAACCCTTCCCGTTTGGGAGGATTTCTTTTATTTATTAATTTTGCAGCAATTTCAACAGCCTGTTAATATTTTATGTAAACTATCATTTACTTTTAGCAGTAAAACACTATAGAACATTATAATGAAGATAAGAAACATTGACTTAGGCGACAAGCCCGTACTGCTCGCTCCTATGGAGGATGTAACCGATCCCGCATTCCGCTTGCTATGCAAAGAGTTCGGAGCCGATATGGTGTACACCGAATTTGTGTCGAGCGATGCCCTGATTCGTTCGGTAGGAAAGACTATGCTGAAACTAAATATCAGCGATGCAGAACGTCCGGTTGCCATTCAGATATATGGAAAAGATACCGATACCATGGTGGAAGCGGCACGTATCGTGGAACGAGCTCATCCGGATATTCTGGACTTGAACTTTGGCTGTCCGGTAAAACGTGTCGCTGGCAAAGGAGCCGGTTCAGGAATGTTGCAGAACGTTCCGAAAATGCTGGAAATAACCAAGGCTGTCGTAGATGCCGTCAAAATTCCGGTAACGGTAAAAACCCGTCTGGGCTGGGATGCCGAACACAAGATCATCGTTGAACTGGCAGAACAGTTACAGGATTGCGGCATTGAAGCACTGACTATCCATGGTCGTACCCGGGCACAAATGTATACCGGCGAAGCCGACTGGACGCTGATAGGTGAAGTGAAGAACAATCCACGCATGCACATTCCGATTATAGGAAATGGTGATGTCACCACTCCACAACGGGCAAAAGAATGTTTCGACCGCTACGGGGTGGATGCCATCATGATTGGCCGTGCCAGTTTCGGACGTCCGTGGATCTTCAAGGAAGTAAAACATTTCCTGCAAACCGGCGAGGAACTCCCTCCTTTATCGTTTAAATGGAAAATGGATGTACTGCGTCGTGAAGTGCAAGACAGTGTCAATCTGCTCGACGAACGCCGGGGTATCCTGCATGTCCGCCGTCATCTGGCAGCATCTCCTTTGTTTAAAGGGATTCCCAACTTCAAGGATACCCGTATTGCCATGCTGCGTGCAGAAACGCTGGCCGATCTGAATGGCATACTCGACCACATAGAAGAAACGTTCGGAGAATAAGCGTGTTTATCCCATCAGCTTAAAAACTGGTGAGATAAACCATCGTTTGTACATCAGCGTAGCAAGATTATACACAAAGAAAGCTGATACAAAACCTACAATGGCATCCAGCAAGTAATGTGCCTGAATATAGACCGTAGCACAGCAAAGAAGAATATAGAAAGGGGCCAGCACATAGGATAGTTTCTTGTTTACACGCCATGCCATAATCATCACAATGGTAGAAATTCCCACATGCGAACTGGGAAAAGCCGCTGTAGGGCGCTCTCCTACTTCCTGAGAAGCTTCTACCAACCGATAGAAAAGTCCATGCTCAAATCCGGGACCCGGAATCAGATAGTCATTTGTATTGAAATAATCACCGATAGCGGGAAAAATACAGGCATTCACCTTATCCATACCTATAGCCGGAAAATAGAACTGAGGCCCTGCCACCGGCAACATGATATAGACAAAATAATAGATGAAAAATGAAGTGACCAGTACGAAACAAATCTTTTCGAACCATTCAAAACGCTTCAGGAAATAATAGACTACCACAACCAATATCATGGGATAATAAAAGAAATATCCCATATTGAAAGGCTCACTAAACCACATGGACGGACAATGTTTGCTGAATTCCACCGCCGGCTGACAACCGAACAATATCTGTTCGGCGTGAGCAAACACGTAATCCAGATTGGGAAACAAACGGTTAAATTCGAATGTATCGGGATACCAGTAAGCAAGCAGACTCATCTGTACAGCCATACGTATAAAGGCTGTCAGACGACACGGAAAAGCTTGATACAGAAATATCAGGACAAATGTCAGTATAACAATACCCAGACGCTCCAGCAACATCATGCCGGGATGGTCCATACGGGGAAACAGCAATAATATCAGCAAGGATGTCAAAGCGTTATATATCAAACTGATTGTTTCTACAGCAAACAGCCCCCTTCCACTTTCTACACGTTCAAATAGTTTTATAGCCATTTCTCCTTCTTATACCATGCAATAATCTCTTTTACACCTCTCTCCAACGGGTATTCTGCCCGATAGCCTAGTTCTTTTTCCAGTGGGGCAATATCACATTGCCAGTTGCGCTGCTTCATGATTTTATATTTATCCAAATTTAAGGTACTCGATTTGTGGAACAAGCGGGCGACGTTTTCCGCAACAAACGATATTACCTTCAGTAAAGCCAGTGGACACGTAAAGCGTATCAGCCAAGGATTTCCCAGTTCCTTGCGGATCAAATCGGAAAACGTACGACTGCTATATACATGTCCGTCACTTACAAAATAAGCCCGCCGTACAACTTGTTTTTCAATGGCAAGATATACAGCCTGAACCAAGTCCTTCACATAGACAAATGTAATATCTTGACGACGGAATCCCGCAGCAAAATCCACATGACGTGCAATGGATTCTGCCATCAGAAAGTAATCTCGCTCACGGGGACCATAGACTCCGGTCGGGCGGAAAATGACATAAGGAAAGTCTTTCATGGTGTGTAAATACTCTTCCGAATGTAACTTACTTATCCCATAGGCAGTATTCGGCTGCGGAACATCCTGTTCACAAATAGGAGAATAATCCTTTTCCCGAATCGGTCCGAACACACTCAGCGAGCTGATATAAACAAACTGCTTGGGAACCATCTTCAGGCGTATCAGTGTTTCAATAAAATGGCGGGTAGCCCAATAGTTGCCGATTTCAAAATCAGCCTTGTCCAGACATTTGGTCACTCCTGCACAATGAATGATATAATCCCATCCACCATGCTCCAGTTTATGTTTCTTCAATTGTTCTTCCAAACGGTCAGAATCGGTAAAGTCCAGTTCGGCAAAACGAATACGGGCATCCTGCAAATATCGCCGGCTACTGCTCTTGCGCACGCCCGCCCATACTTGCATGTCACGCTCCAGTCCTGCTTCCACCAGAAAACTTCCGATAAAGCCGCTAGCTCCGGTTACCAATACTTTTTTCTCCATGCGACAAAGATAATAGTTTCTCATCTTTCTACCTTAAAATATAGTGAGTTATTGATTCTTTATTCCATTTATTTTGCTTACTTTGTAAAAGAAACCTCTGCTTGATATGCGTACTAAATATTGTCCGAAAGATGGCAGTAAATAAAATATTACGATTATGGCTAAGAAAAAGAAAGAAAAAAAAGGCGGAAAACGCATGAAAAAGAAAGAACTGGCAGAATTGCTGGTTAATTATTTCCGCATCAAGCCAATGGAGAGCTTCAGCCTGAAGCAGTTATTTACAGGATTAAACCTGACTACACATCCATTGAAAATGCTTTGTGCCGACATCGTTCAGGAAATGGTAGAAGATAATTTTTTGATAGAGACAGAGAAAGGACATTATAAGCTGAATGATAAGGGGCAGATCATGACAGGTACTTTCCTGCGCAAAAGCAACGGAAAGAACTCGTTTATCCCCGATGACGGCGGTGAACCTATCTTCATAGCCGAACGCAACTCGGCACATGCCATGAATAATGACAAGGTAAAAATTGCACTGTGTGCCAAACGTCGGCGCCATGAGGTGGAAGGTCAGGTCATTGAAATACTGGAACATGCCAATGCAAACTTTGTGGGTACACTGAAAGTGAGCAAGAACTATGCTTTCCTGCTAACGGAAACCAGTACACTGGCAAACGATATTTTCATTCCGAAGGAAAAGCTGAAAGGTGGCAAGGACGGTGACAAGGCAGTGGTCCGTATCACAGAATGGCCGGAAGAAGCTAAAAATCCATTTGGCGAAGTCATCGATATCTTGGGTAAGGCAGGTGAGAATACAACCGAAATGCATGCCATTCTTGCCGAATATGGCTTACCATATACTTATCCTCAATCGGTAGAAGCCGCCGCCGATAAGATCTCAGCAGAAATCACTCCCGAAGATTATGCAGAACGTGAGGATTTCCGTGATGTCGTGACTTTCACTATCGACCCGAAAGATGCCAAGGACTTCGACGATGCGCTTTCTATCCGCCAGCTTAAACCGGGACTTTGGGAAGTAGGCGTACACATTGCCGATGTTTCACATTATGTGAAAGAGGGTAGCATCATCGACAAGGAGGCTGTAAAACGGGCAACGTCTGTTTACTTGGTAGACCGTACCATCCCGATGTTACCCGAACGTCTGTGTAACTTTATCTGCTCGCTCCGTCCCGACGAAGAGAAACTGGCTTACTCTGTTATCTTCGATATGAACGAAAAGGCTGAAGTAAAAGACTATCGGATTCGTCATACCGTCATAAAGTCGAATCGCCGCTTTACTTACGAAGAAGCACAAAACATCATCGAAACGGGAGAAGGCGATTATAAAGAAGAAATTCTGGAACTGAATCGTCTGGCCAAAATTTTACGTGATAAACGAATGGCTGCCGGTTCTATCAACTTCGACCGCTGTGAAGTGAAGTTCGAGATTGATGAGAAAGGCAAGCCGCTGAGCGTATACTTCAAGGTTTCCAAAGAAGCAAATAAGCTGATTGAGGAATTCATGCTGTTAGCAAACCGTACGGTTGCCGAACACATCGGAAAAGTTCCTAAGAACAAGAAACCGAAAGTATTCCCTTACCGTATACACGACTTGCCCGATCCGGATAAACTGGACAACTTGAGTCAGTTCATCGCCCGATTTGGCTATAAGATACGTACTGGAGGCAGTAAAACAGACGTTTCAAAGTCTATCAACCGTCTGTTGAGCGATATAGAAGGTAAGAAAGAACAGAACCTGATTGAAACCGTTTCATTGCGTGCCATGCAGAAAGCACGATATTCTATTCATAACATCGGACACTACGGACTGGCCTTCGACTATTATACGCACTTTACTTCTCCTATTCGCCGTTATCCGGACTTGATGGTACACCGCTTGCTAACGCGCTATCTTGCCGGAGGACGCAGTGCTCAGGCCGATAAATACGAAGAACTGTGCGAACATAGTTCTGCTATGGAACAAACGGCAGCCAGTGCCGAACGTGCTTCCGTGAAGTACAAACAGGTAGAGTTTATGAGTGAACGCATCGGCAATGTATACGACGGTGTCATCTCTGGAGTAACCGAATGGGGACTTTATGTGGAAATCAACGAAAACAAATGCGAAGGTATGGTTCCCATGCGCGACTTAGGTAACGATTATTATGAATTCGACGAAAAGAACTATTGCTTGATTGGTCGCCGCCATCATCGTAAGTTCAGCCTGGGTGACCCTGTTAAAATCAAAGTGGCACGGGCTAATCTGGAAAAGAAGCAACTGGATTTCGTTCTTGCTGACGAATAGCAGACATTCCAAAGAAACCAATCCGTTGAGTTGATATAATAAAAGGCTTTATCATCTTCTGTCTATAGAATTGATAAAGCCTTTCTATTTTTTACAAGCTACCACTTTTCTCCCAATGGTACTTATTTCTTCAGCAAACGTTTGCTCAGGAAACGAACCGGATACCAGACCGACAAGAAACCGACCAGCAGTACGGTTACAAATACTATTATAACATCCGAGGCATGAACGCTTACCGGATAAGCATCGACCACAAAGCTTCCCGAATCACCTAATGAAATCAGGCCATATTCCTGTTGAAGCCAGCACAACAGTAATCCCAATATCACGCCCGCCAAAGCTCCAAAAAGAGAAATCATACGCCCCTCGAACAAGAATATACGTACAATCTGCCTGTCACTGGCCCCCAGATTACGCAAGGTCACCACATCATCACGCTTGTCGATAATCAACATCGAGAGTGACCCGATGACATTGAAGCAGGCAATCATCAGAATGAAAGTAAGGAACAAATACGATATCAGCTTTTCTATTTCCATGATACGGAACGTATCAGCTTGCTGTTCATAACGGTCCTGTACACGAAAGTCGTCGCCCAGCAACGTTTGTATGTATTTCTTTACGGCATCTGTATCAGCTCCGTCCTTCAACTTCAGATTAATCGCACTCACTTCCGTAGTATATTGAAACAGTTTACGGGCAAAATTCATGGAAGTAAGTATATAAGAAGCATCGTATTTCTCCTGATTTACGGCAAAGACCAGACCCGATGAAAACAAATTGCCGGTCACAAACCCAGTGGAAGGATTCGCCATATTCACTTTCGCACCTCGGCGAGGAGCATATATTTCCAGCGGGTCGAGAAAACGGATACCCGATCCCAAGGTTGAAAGCAGCTGAATGCCGGGAATTGCATAATCCACCACCTCGTCATGAAGTAGCAAATCCCCTCTTCCGAAAAGTATACTGTCTATAGGGGTCAGTTCGTCGAAGTTATCTTCTACACCCTTTATCACCGCCATTGCCTGCCTCCCCTGATATTGCACCATTACGTTGTCTTCCAATGATTCAGAATAGACGGCTACTTCCGGCAGCTTTTTCAACTGAAGTACCCTCTTATCCTGTCCGTCGAACACTTTACCACGGACTGCCGTAATTTTCAGTTGCGGATCGAATGCCGTAAAAAACGTCTCTACCAAGTCCTGAAAACCATTGAACACAGAAAGAGTACACACCAATGCCAGCGTAGCAAGTGCCACTCCACAAACAGAAATGGTTGAGATCACATTAATGGCATTATGTGATTTTTTAGAGAACAAGTATCTTCGGGCTATATAAAAGGGGAAATTCATGGCATATTAATTTTCACCACAGGCTATATCCTCATCTTTTTTAAAGACAAGCTAATACAACCTGTGGTGAACAACAAGAATTATTTTTTCAGCAATTCATCAATATGAGCTGCATAATCCAGTGAATCGTCGACAAAGAACTTCAGTTCCGGAATGATACGCAACTGGTGACGTACCCGGTTACCCAGTTCAAAACGAATGGATTTCATGTTATCATTGATGTTTTTTACAATTTCCTGACTGCGTTCCGAGGGGAATACACTAAGATATACACGCGCATAGCTCATATCAGGACTGATACGTACTACGCTGACCGAAACCAGTACTCCGTGCATCGCCTTGGTCTGTAACAGGAATATATCGCTCAGCTCTTTTTGAATAAGCCGGGCAATCTTATTTTGTCTGGTTGTTTCCATATCAATTATTACTTTTTACGTATAATGGTCAGTCCGTCGCGCAAAGGCAAGATCACTTTCTCCACACGTGCATCGGCCGCCACCAAATCATTAAACTTCTTAATTCCGATAGTCTGCGTGTCTGTGTGATGTGGTTCAGCCTCGAGCACGTGACCATCCCATAAAGTATTGTCGGCAATAATATAACCACCGGAGTTCATCTTTTTCAGAATCATCTCATAATACTCCACATAGAAACGCTTGTTACCGTCTACAAAAGCAAGGTCGAAAACCACATCCATGTCAGGCACTATTTTCAGCGCATCACCGATATAAAATTGAATTTTATCAGCATACGGAGAGTTCTCCAGCCACGGACGAGTAAAATCTTCCTGCTCGTCGTTTATCTCGAAAGTATGGAGCATGGCTCCTTCTTCCAGTCCTTCTGCCAGACAGAGTGCGGAATATCCGCTGTAAGTACCTATCTCAAGCACTTGTTTCGGACGAATCATCTGCACAAACATTTTCAGCATACGTCCTTGCAGGTGTCCGGAAGCCATACGGGGACGCAGAAGCTTTACATGCGTCGCCCGGTACAAAGCTTTCAGATAATCTCCTTCTTCATCTATATGCTGAAGTATATACTCATCAAGAGCGTCCGTTTCCTTCATACATTATTAATTATAAGTAACGGTTACGGTTAGGTAATACATATTCATCTTCACTATCCAATACATCACCTACCTGATTGATTTCAAGGAATGAAGTATGAGTACCTTTCTTACCGCCACTCAAGTAAGCCACCATGTCTTTGTTTGAGAGTACTCCGTCGGCAAGCAGCTTACGCAATGCTGTAAAATAGTATTCCTGACCACTTGCTTTTTCAGGCATGTAAATGGCTTCTACACCGTAAGACAACGCAAGGTGACGCATAGTCTTTTCCTTATAGCAGATAGCCAATACCGGATATTTTCCACGGAAAGCAGCCAGGTTACGGGCAGTCAGACCGCTGAAGCAGTCGGTAATGATAGCACGAATCGGCATCAACGTAGTAGAACGTACTGCCTGTTTAGCCAAAAATGCAGTAACATCCGTATTTTCCGGAGTTAAAGGAATCTGAATATCGTTTTCCTCCATCTTATCCTTCTCGGCCTGTGCAGCAATTTTCGCCATAGTCTTGACAGCCTCTACCGGATATTTTCCGTATGCAGTTTCACCACTCAGCATCAATGCATCTGTACGGTAATAAATAGCATTGGCAATATCGGTCACTTCGGCACGGGTAGGACGCGGATTGTTAATCATCGTATGCAGCATCTGCGTAGCGACAATAACCGGTTTCTTTGCCAGAATACATTTTTTGATAAGCTTACGCTGAATACCCGGAATGCGTTCCTGCGGCACTTCGATACCCAAGTCACCACGAGCAACCATTACGCCGTCAGCAACTTCAAGTATTTCATCAATATTGTCTACACCCTCCTGATTTTCGATCTTAGCGATAATCTTAATATCACTATTGTGTGCATCCAAAATTTCACGAATATCAAGCACATCCTGTTTGTTACGTACGAATGAATGTGCAATGAAATCAATATCTTTTTCGATGGCATACAGAATATTGTTACGGTCCTTTTCTGTCAAAGAAGGAAGATTGATACGTACACCCGGAACGTTTACACTCTTACGGCTTCCCAGTGTAGCATCATTACGAACCTCACAGAACAATGTATCATCATTCTTTTCTACAACCTTCAGCTCCAGCTCACCGTCGTCTATCAAAACGTCTGCACCTACCGACAAGTCATGAACAAATCCCGGATAAGTTACAGCAATGCATTCACGGGTAGTTTCTTGTGCCGGATTGCCGACAATACGTACTTTATCTCCAGTCTTGAAGTCAATAGGACCTTCTGCACTGGCAGTGGTACGTACTTCCGGACCTTTTGTATCCATCAGGATAGCGATACGGTTTGAAACCTCACGCACGTTACTGATTAATTTTTCAAATCCCTCGCGACTGGCGTGAGCCGTATTCATACGGACAACATTCATACCAGCATTAAAAAGATCTCTGATAAAATCTACTTCACAACGTAAGTCCGAAATGGACGCAACGATTTTTGTTTGTTTGAGCATCATATTTTGTTCTTATTCTAAATGTATTCTAATGTATTATTTCTTCACATGCAAAAGAGCTTCCATCGCCAGCCTGTACGAATCGAGTCCGAAGCCGCAAATCACTCCCATACAAGCGCAAGAGATCATAGATTTATGCCGGAACTCTTCCCGGATATGTACATTTGATATATGTACTTCAATAACAGGAGTGGTTACTGCACGAATAGCATCCTGCAAGGCTATCGATGTATGTGTATAGGCTCCTGCATTCAGTACGATTCCATCATAAGAGAATCCAATTTCATGGATTTTATTAATCATTTCTCCCTCTATGTTCGATTGATAATAATCTATCTGCACATCGGGATACAGCGCTCTCAGTGTCACCAAATAATCTTCAAAAGAAACGGCACCATAAATAGATGGCTCACGCTTTCCCAACAAATTGATATTGGGACCATTGATTATTTGTATTCTCATACCTATTCAAACTAAAACTTTTAATACCTTTGTTGAAAAATTTGGGACAAAGATACGAAAAAGAAATGAAAACTTATGAGAAAAAAGATAAGATAATAATAAAGTATAAGCAATATCTGAGATTAGAGAAGTCGCTTTCCGACAATACAGTACAAGCTTATCTTACCGATTTGGATAAATTATTCGCTTACCTGACACTGGAAAACATCGATTATGCCAATGTAACGCTACAGGACCTGGAAACCTTTTCCGCCGGCCTACATGACATCGGTATCCATCCTCGCTCTCAAGCACGTATCTTATCAGGAATACGCTCGTTCTATCATTTCCTTGTACTCGAAGACTATATCCGGCAAGACCCGGCCGAACTGCTGGAATCACCCCAAATAGGGAAACATTTGCCCGACGTACTGAGCGTAGAAGAGATAGATGCTTTAATCGGAAGTATCGACCGAAGCACACGGGAAGGACAACGTAACTGTGCCATTCTGGAGACCCTATACAGTTGCGGACTTCGAGTTTCGGAACTCTGCAACTTAAAAATATCCGATCTATACCTCAACGAAGGCTTCATAAAAGTAGAAGGAAAAGGGAGCAAGCAACGTCTTGTCCCTATATCTCCACGAGCCATCAATGAAATCAGAAACTATTTAACAGAACGAGAATCGGGACTGATAAAGCCTGAATATGAAGACTATGTATTTATCAGCCGTTTCGGGAAAAACATCTCCCGAATCATGGTCTTTCACATCATCAAGGAACTTGCCGAACAAATCGGCCTGAAGAAAAAAATAAGTCCTCACACCTTCCGCCATTCCTTCGCCACGCACCTGCTGGAAGGCGGTGCAAATCTGCGGGCCATACAGTGTATGCTGGGACATGAAAGTATCGGAACAACTGAAATTTATACCCACATAGACAAGACCAGATTACGACAAGAAATCATTGAGCACCACCCCAGAAATATCAAACGGCAAGCACCAGAGAAGAAAAACAGCGAATTTTAATCTTTTTTTTAATATCTCTTAAAAAAAAGGAGGTCAAAACGTCCACATCTAATAGAGTTTTTCTTATCTTTGCCCCCAAAAGAGGATAAAAAACGACTAGATTATAATTTTTATAACAAACCTAATATTAAAAAATCATGATTAAGAAGTTGTATTTGCCTTTAGTGGCATTGTTAGTCCTTGCTTTCTCTTCATGTAGCAAGATGGGCGAATTGTCCGCTGATTACTTCACAACAAATCCTGAAGTGTTAGAGGCAGTTGGAGGTAAGGTTCCTGTTACTATTACAGGTAAATTCCCTGAAAAGTACTTCAAGAAGAACGCTATCGTTGAAGTTACTCCGGTTTTAAGATGGGATGGCGGTGAAGCTAAAGGTCAGCCAGCTACCTTCCAGGGCGAAAAAGTACAAGGTAACGACCAGACTATCTCTTACAAGACTGGTGGTACTTATACAATGAAAGCCTCTTTCGACTATGTTCCTGAAATGGCTAAATCTGAATTGTACCTTGATTTCAAAATCAAAAAAGGTAAAAAAGAATACACTATTCCTTCTGTAAAGATCGCTGATGGTGTTATCGCTACTTCAGAACTTCCTACTGTAAATTCAGCTAACGCAGCTTTGGCTCCGGACGCATTCCAGCGTATCATCAAACAAGCTAAAGAAGCTCAGATCATGTTCTTGATCCAGCAGGCTAACCTTCGCGCAAGCGAATTGAAGTCAGACAGCTTGAAAGCATTCAACAAACAAGTTGTTACTGTAGCTGGTGATACTAAGAACTACAAGCTGAACAATATCGAAATTTCTGCTTACGCTTCTCCTGATGGTGGTGTAAAACTGAATACTACTTTGGCTGAAGATCGTCAGAACAATACTGAAAAGTATTTGAACAAAGAATTGAAGAAAGGTAAGATCGAAACTACTGTAGATGCTAAATACACTGCTCAGGACTGGGAAGGTTTCCAGGAATTGGTTTCTAAATCAAACATCCAGGATAAAGACCTGATCTTGCGTGTTCTTTCTATGTACAACGATCCGGAACAGCGTGAAACTGAAATCAAGAACATTTCTTCAGTTTACAAGACTTTGGCTGACGAAATCCTTCCTCAGTTGCGTCGTGCTCGTCTGACTGCAAACTATGATGTTATCGGTCGTAGCGACGAAGAAATCAACGAAGCATTCGATACAGATGCTAAGGTATTGAGCGTAGAAGAATTGCTGTACGCTGCTACTCTGACAAACGATAAAGCTCGTCAGGAAGCTATCTACAAGAAAACTACTGAACTTTATCCTAACGATTTCCGTGCATACAACAACTTGGGTATGATGGCTTACGCTAACGGTGATTTCACTACTGCTGAAAACTACTTCAAACAGGCTGCTAGCAAGAATGCTAACGCTCCTGAAGTTAACACTAACCTTGGTTACATCGAAATGGTTAAGGGTAACGTTGCTAACGCTGAAACTTACTTGAGCAAGTCAACTGGTGCTAACACAGCTAACGAAGCTCTGGGTAACTTGTATATCAAACAAGGCCAGTACGACCGCGCTGTACAGGCATTCGGTGACACTAAGACTAACTCAGCTGCTTTGGCTCAGATCCTGGCTAAAGACTACAACAAAGCTAAAAACACTTTGAATGCAGTTCAGAATCCTGATGCTTACACTGACTACCTGATGGCTATCGTTGGTGCAAGAACAAACAATGCAGACTTGGTTAAGACTAGCATGGCTAAAGTTGCTCAGAAAGATGCAACTCTGGCTGCAAAAGCTCAGAACGACCGCGAATTTGCTAAATATGCTAATGAAATCAAATAATTGATTTTTATCATATCTTTTGAAAAGCCGGAATACATTCCATTGTATTCCGGCTTTTTTATTACAAATAAAATATGTACTTTCGCAGAAAAGAAAAACGGAAACATGAGAAAAATATTATTCTTCCTTATAGCTGTAACTGGCCTGATTTCCTGCAAAAAGAAACCTGAATTTGTCTTGCAGGCAGAACTCCAGAATTACCCTTCCGATGAGATCCTGGTAGTATACGACGATCCTGTTTCCAAACTTGACACAATCGTTCCTGAAAATGGAAAGTTTATTTATACATTTGCACCCGATACTCTGACTTTGTTCCGCCTGGTATCACCGGACAATGGTCAAACAATACCGGTCGTTGCAGATAAGTCATTGCACATGAATCTGACAGGGACTTTCGACAATCCGGTTATTAGCGGTGACGGAGAAAATGGAGAATACGGCAAATTTTTGGAAAGTATACAAGACATCAAGGACGATCGTACGGCAGTTTCCAAAAAAGCAGAAGAATTTATCACACTTCATCCGCAATCATTTATTTCTGCATATCTTATCAACGACTACTTTGTACAGGTTCCCCAACCTGACATTGAAAAAATCCGTAGCCTGATAGATCCGCTAGGGGGTAGTGTAAAAGACAGCCGTGTATTGGGAGTCGTATTGAAATCAATGCCCACAAAGGATAAAAACGAACGAGATGAAAAATACCTTGCCTATTTTTCATGTAAGGACCGAAATGGGAAATATATCACTTGGAGCAGTTCCACAGAAAACAGTTATACCCTTTTGAATTTCTGGGCTAGTTGGGACAAGACAAGCATGGCCGTCCGCGACTCTCTAACCGAAATGGTTAAAAAGTTACCGGAAGATAAATTCAGGGTACTCAATATTTCTCTCGATTATGAGAAAGAAAAATGGCTCGATGCCTGTAAAGACGACAGCAAACAATGGATTGAAGTATGCGATTATAAAGGATGGGGAAACCAAGTTGTCAAGCAGAACAATATCTATAAGTTGCCAACCAACATCCTGATAGACCGTAACCGGAAAGTCATTGATAAAGATCTGTATGGAGAAGCACTTTATACAAAAGTAAAGCAGCTCACTCAAGAAGAGAAGAAATAAAAACACCTATCTTCATGTTAACCAAATTATTCGGCGCAGCTGTACAAGGTATCGACGCCACCCTCGTAACAATCGAAGTCAACAGCTCACGGGGCATCAAATTTTTTCTGGTAGGTCTTCCCGATTCTGCCGTAAAAGAAAGCCACGAACGTATTATGTCGGCTTTGCAGGTAAATGGTTATAAATTTCCAACCTGCCAGATAGTAGTCAATATGGCACCGGCCGATATCCGGAAGGAAGGATCATCGTACGACCTGCCTCTTGCCATCGGAATACTAGCCGCAACAGGAACTGTTTCATCTGAAAAACTGAACCGGTATCTCCTCATTGGAGAGTTAGGACTGGATGGAAACTTACAACCTATCAAAGGAGCACTTCCCATTGCTATCTGTGCCCGCGAGCAAGGATTGGAGGGACTGATTCTTCCCAAACAAAATGCCCGTGAAGCAGCAGTCGTCAACAACCTGAAAGTTTTTGGAGTAGAAAATATCACCGAAGTCATTGAGTTCTTCAACGGTAACCGTACTTTGGAACCTACCCTTGTCAATACCCGTGAAGAGTTTTACCGTAGCCAAACAGATTTTCCGTTCGATTTTGCCGATGTAAAAGGACAGGAAAGCGTAAAACGGGCACTTGAAGTCGCCGCAGCCGGAGGCCATAACCTCATCATGATAGGAGCACCCGGCAGTGGAAAATCGATGATGGCCAAATGTCTGCCAAGCATTCTTCCCCCACTGACTCTCTCCGAGAGTCTGGAAACAACCAAGATACACTCTGTAGCCGGAAAACTCGGCAAAAACTCCTCACTGATAGCCGTACGTCCTTTCCGCAGTCCCCATCATACCATTTCACAAGTAGCCATGGTAGGTGGTGGAAGTACTCCCCAGCCAGGAGAAATCAGTTTGGCACACAACGGTGTACTTTTCCTCGATGAGTTACCGGAGTTCAACCGGAGTGTGCTTGAAGTACTCCGCCAGCCACTCGAAGACCGACGCATAACTATCTCACGCTCCAAATACACTTTGGAATATCCGGCCAGCTTTACGCTCATAGCCTCCATGAATCCCTGCCCTTGCGGATACTATAATCATCCCACACGCCATTGTGTCTGTAGTCCCGGGCAAGTACAACGATACCTGAATAAAATCTCGGGTCCCCTGCTCGACCGCATAGACATACAGGTAGAAATTGTACCCGTCCCTTTCGAAAAATTATCCGAACAGGCAAAAGGAGAACCGAGCTCGGCCATACGCGAACGAGTCATCCGGGCACGGCAGATACAAGCCAAGCGGTTTGCACACGACGCAGGCATCCATTGCAACGCACAAATGTCGTCACGTTTACTGCACCAGTATGCATTACCCGATGAAAAAGGCCTCACATTGCTCCGCAATGCCATGGAACGTTTCCATCTTTCGGCACGTGCTTACGACCGCATCCTGAAAGTCTCAAGAACCATTGCCGATCTGGAAGATTCCACACAGATACAATCCCATCACCTGGCAGAAGCAATCAGTTACCGTAACTTAGACCGGGAAAACTGGGCAGGATAACGCAGAACATAATAGCAACAAACAAAAACAAATATTACGCATATCCCAATTAACTACTTATCAAGCAATATGAAAAATATCAGTAGAAATGCAATTATCGGTTATCCGGCTGGAATCATTACCGGTATCACCTACGGATTGAATCCCTTGTTCGGTGTTCCATTAATGAAAAACGGGGCAGCAATCGAATCAATCCTATTCTTCCGATATGCCATTGCCGTACTATTTTTAGGCTTATTCCTTTTATTAAGCAAACAAAGTTTCAAGATATCCCGAAAAGAGGCTGGTGTGTTACTGGTTCTCGGCCTACTCTATACTTCGAGCAGCATATTCCTGTTTGAAGCATACAACTATATCGCCTCCGGTCTTGCCACCACCATCATATTCCTTTATCCGGTTCTTGTTGCAATCATCATGGTTTTCCTGAAAGTAGTACCTTCCTGGCCTGTCTGGTTATCTATCGTTCTCACCTTTGCAGGAGTAGTCATCATGACACAAAGTGATTCCACACACACCATCAACCCAATAGGAGTTATCCTGTCCTTAGGCTCAGCCTTGGTTTATGCCTTGTTTATTGTCATCATCAACCGGAGCAAAACGATCAGTAAAATATCGAACAGCCTGCTGACGTTTTATGCCTTAACAGTCGGCGCCATTATTTTTCTGGGGAAAATTATAATATCGGATATTGATATAACAGCCGGAATCAATCACAACATGGCCTGGCTGAACCTCGTCGGTCTTGCCCTTCTTCCTACCGTGGTTTCCACCGCAACATTGGCAATTGCCACACGAAATATCGGAGCGACCAAGGCTTCTGTGCTAGGTGTCTTCGAACCTGTCACAGCCATCCTTATTGGAACCATCGTTTTCGGAGAAGCACTCACAACAAATATCATTGTAGGTATCTTGCTTTCCATAGCTGCCATCACTTTCATGATAGCCAAGACCAAACGATAATACCCTTCTGCAAGTTATTTCAAAACAAAGAAGTGGCTTTTTAGCCCTTCACGTCCTTCACCCGCTCCCTCCAGAATAGAAAAAACCCGCTGGATTAAACAAGGTAACCGGCAAAGAAAGGCAAAAGAAACCAATCCCGTGAAGGGTGTGAAGGGCTAAAAAGGCTACTAAAACTCTTTATATACGAGAAAGCTACAGTTTATTACTCCCAAAACCTCAGCATGTTTTCTGAAAATTCGTACAAAAACAAAAATCTTTTGTACAAAAAATTCAGCAATCATGCCGGTACAATTGGAACCTATCCTCATCCTACTTGAGATATTCACTGGGCGGAATGCCAAACTGTTGCTTGAAGCTTTTTGAGAAATGAGACAAGGTATTGAAACCTGTCATATCCGCTATTTCCGAAATCGTATACTTACCTTCTTTCAATAACTCAGCCGCACGGTTCAGCTTATACGTCTTAAAGAAAACGCTCGGGTTTTCTCCGGTCAACCCCTTCACCTTATAATAAAACTTCGTACGCGATATCTTCAGCAACTGAGTCATCCGCGTTATATCCAGTTCCGGATTAGACAATTCGCTTTCCATCAGACGATAAAGATCTGTCATAAATGCATTATCCTGTGGTGACAGTACATTCTCCTCTATCTTATCCGTCTTTGTAGACTGACTTAACAAGCTACGTGTCTTTTCGCGATTATTGAGCAACGACTTAATAAGTGCCAGCAGATAATGCGGTTCGAAGGGCTTCGTAACATATGCATCAGCTCCGACATTCAGTCCTTCCACCTGATTCTCGATAGTCGTCTTTGCCGTAACCAGAATAACCGGAATGTGGCAGAGCTGCAAACTCTCCTTTACTTCCCGACAAAGCCAGTAGCCATCCTTTCCAGGCATTACTACGTCACTCAGAATCAAATCGGGTGCATGTTCGGTGATGGCTTCCAATGCACTTTCTGCATTAAATCGGCAGATTACCTGATAATCGGTATTCAGCAGCATTTCCAGATAATAAGCAACCTCGGAATCATCATCCACAACCATGATTGTTTTCTTCTCCTTACCGGACTCTGCAACAAGCTTCACTGGAGGTGTATTATCTTCCAGCGGGAAAGCTTCCAACTGGTTAACCTGTTCATGTGCTCGTTCTGCTTCTGAAAAAGCGGACTGACTAACCGGTACGGTCAACGTAAATACCACTTTTTTCTCGCCTTCCAGATTGGCAGCGACCAAAGTGCCATGATGCAATTTGGCCAGACTACGCGCATAGTAAAGTCCAATACCTGTACCCCAGTTGTATACTCCTCCATGCTCATCCGAAATCTGATAGTACCGTTCGAATATCTTCTCCAGTTTGTCTTCCGCAATCTGTCCGGTATTAATGACTTCTATTTTTATAGACTGAGTACCCTCCTCTCCCGATATAACATCGAAATTCACATAAATACGCCCACCAACAGGAGTATATTTCAAGGCATTCGACATCAGGTTAGTAAATATCTTGTCAATTTTATCCCCATCTATCCAAGCTATGAAACTACCTTCCAGCCCACTGGTAACTAGCGTAATAGATTTATTTTCAGCATTAACCCGGAAAATATCCGTCAATTCTTTCAGCAAGACGATAACTTCGGTAGGACGTACCTTCAATTTCAGCGTATCGTTTTCCAGCTTGTTAAAATCAAGCATCTGGTTTACCAGCCTCAGCATCCGGTTTACACTACGTTGCACAATACGAAGCAAGTTCTTGTTATTGCCAGTAATGTCCGGACTGCTATATAATAAAGAAACCGGACCTGCAATCATGGTAAGCGGCGTACGGAACTCATGGGATATATTGGCGAAGAAACTCATATTCATCTTATTGATGAACTGTTCCTGCTCTTTTGCCCGTTCGGCAAGCAGTGCCGCCTGTTTTTCTGCACGGATTCGTTTGACAGCTCTTATAAAGAATCCCAATATAGCAATTCCGGCTATCAGATAACAGCAATAAGCCCACCAGGTAGCCCAGGGAGCAGGATGCATAATCACCCGGACGGCATTCTCGGCGACAATTGTACTCTGGTCATTCCGAGTAATCTTGACCCGGAAGGTATAACTTCCGGCAGGCAAATTGGCATAATAGGCTTCTTTATTGTTATGAGCATCAATCCAGTAGCGGTCGAACCCATCCAGTTTATAATAATAATGCATACGCTCGCTCTCGCTATAATCGAGTGCTACAAACGAGATGCTGAAGCCATTCTGGTCGTGCTTCAAATTAATATCCGGATTATACGACAAATGACGGTCTATGCACGCATCCTTTCCGGGACGGACCAGCACATTATGTATCTTTATATCCTCAAAGAGCAACGGAATGCGGTGCCTTACCTGCATGTTAGTAGGCTGGAAAATAGTCAGTCCGTGCGTTCCTCCGAATACAAGCGTACCATCATCCAAGTGACACGAAGCTCTATCATAAAACTGATTTCCGCCTAATCCGTCGGCTTCATAATAATTTACCAACTTACCCGTCCGAGGCATATACTTACTCAGTCCGTACAATGTACTAATCCACAGATTTCCCTGCTTGTCTTCCTCTATACTGGAAATATCTGTACAAGCCGTTCCCGGCAGGGAAGTTACCTTTCCCGACTCTGGAGAATAACACATCAACCCGTTGCTTACCGTTCCAATCCATATATGTCCATAACTATCCTTATACAAGTCGGTCGGAATAAAGACAGAACGGCGTATACACCGCTCGAAATCCTGCTTGCTCATATTAAAACCATATTGCTTTCCGTCGGCAGAAAGCAGTTCCAAAGGCTGGTTGAATGCAGCAACCAGCATATTTCCGTCACCCACAGGTAAAAGTCCCGGAATAAAAGTATAACCATTAAAAACAGGCAAGGTATGAAAACTATTATCTCCTTTAGGCAGTATGCACAGAAAACGACTGGCAGATCCTACCCATATAGTCTGCTTTTCATCTTCTACGATAGACATAGGCATGACAACCGGATAACGTTCGTTCACCCGAAAATCCCCCTTTTCATAGCTACATCTCAAGACCTCACCGGAAGTCGTTGTCATCCAAACGGTTTCATCTATCTTACTCACATACACCTGATTGATATAAGCTGTACCTTCCTCATCTCCATTGAAAAGTTCATGACGTTCAATCCGCTCCAGCTGCTGGTCGGCAAACCGATAAACGTACACTCCATCCATCAAAGTAGCAATCCACAGATTCCGCTGCCTGCCAGCCGACAACGAAATGACCGACTTATCCTGAAAGAAGGAACTGAGGTAACTATTATTATTGAACAGCTTTTTGTAACGATAATGCACAGTATATCCCTGGTCTACTGATCCAATCCACAGATTTCCCTGAGAATCGCCAAACATCCGACTAATCTTAAAATTCGGAACTTCAAAAGGAAACCCATTCTCTCCCTGATGAATAACGGTCTTTGTCACACGGTTATAATAGAAAATGCCTTTTCCCTGAGTACAGAGTAAAATGCCATTCTCATAAGGATAAACATAGTCAACAGGCACATGAGATAAGACTGGATGCAAAGCGATTGCCTCGGGTAAAGCTACATACTTACGTTGCCGTACATCGAATATGGATATCGACTGATTCCCCGCTATCCATAACTCTCCATTTTCCAACAAATAGGCACTACGACAAAACTCATCGCATGCCGTTGAAAATGTTCTCCGGTAATCGGATAACGAATAACACCGCAATTCCTTGGAAGTAATTACCCAGCAGTTATCCTGCGCATCCAGAAAGCTGTTGAAGACATACGAAGTATCAAAATCATAAACTACAGGATCAAAACGCTCCTCCAATGAATCATACAGACAAATATTGCTCATCGTCGTCAGCAGAATCTCCCCTTTGGAAGACTCTGAGATACGAATGCCATTCTTGTTTCCTCCACCCAGACGAATGTTCTTGAAGTTATCTTTATCAGTATACTGACAGATTCCGTTCACTGTCGATATCCACAAACGTTTTTTTGAATCCAGAAAGATATCTTGAATATGATTGTCGGGAATATCAAGAGAATCGTCCGTACAAAAGTATTGATGATACTCGTTAACACTAAATTTATTCAATCCGCGAAAAGTGCCAATCCAGACATGGCCTTTTTCATCTTCACCGAATGCCGTAATCTGCTGGTTGGATATATCATTCGTAACAAGGGGACTTTGCCTTTCCGTATCTGTAAGCAAGTTCTTCTCTGTTTTACCGCAAGAAAGCAATAAAAAAAGGAAAGACAGAAAACTTAATATTCTCATTTTAAGTACTATTAGTTAACAAATTTACAGATACAAATATAACAAAAAAACGAGGCGGAAAATATCTGCAAAGCAGTTTTTGAACATTTAGATAAACATTTAAACAAATAAAACAAGGCCACTGAACGTAAAAACAAACTTTAAAAATAAATAAAATAATTGTAGAGAAAAGAACATCGTAATATTGCAAACGGAAAACCTAAAACAATAAACCTATGATAAAGCACAAATTACCTACCTTCATTTTCATGGCAGTGCTCGGACTCTATGCCGGCAATGTACATGCTGCCAACAAATACAATGAACCTTGTGATGAAATCACCGCATCGTCGGATATTGCCGTCACATCAACCCAATACGGGAAAGTGGCCGGTTACCTTGAAAACAATATCTTTACCTTTAAAGGTATTCCCTACGCTAAAGCAGAACGGTTCATGCCACCCGTAGCCCCCGACCAGTGGGACGGCATCCGTAGTTCACGAGCTTACGGACCTACCTGTCCGCAGACAGAACGTATGGGATGGCAGTCGGATGAACAAGCATTCGCTTTCAACTGGGACGACGGTTTTCCTGGAGAAGACTGCCTACGCGTAAATATCTGGACTCAAGGATTAAAAGATGGCAAAAAACGTCCTGTCATGGTATGGCTTCACGGCGGAGGTTATGCAGCAGGTTCCGGACAGGAATTACCTTCCTACGATGGAGCAGCTTTATCCAAAAAGGGTGATGTCGTAGTAGTCACCTTAAACCACAGATTAAATGTACTTGGCTTCCTTGACTTATCAGCTTACGGAGGCAAGTATGCACAAAGCGTGAACGTCGGTTTACTGGACTTGGTAGCCGCACTCCGCTGGGTACACAATAATATAGAGAACTTTGGCGGTGATCCTTCAAACGTCACCATCTTCGGTCAGTCGGGAGGAGGAGGAAAAGTTTCTACCCTGCTGGCTACTCCTTCTGCCAAGGGACTCTTCCAGAAAGCTATCGTACAAAGCGGCTCCATGCAACGTACCATGGAAAGCAAATATTCCCGGCAAATAGCAGCGGCTACACTGGAAGAACTGGGCATCCAGCCGGAAAATATAGACAAACTTCAGTCTACTCCCTACAAGACACTGCTGGCTGCTGGCGAAAAAGCTATTGCTAAAGTCCGCAAGGAAGCCGAAAAAGAAGGCATTCATTCGTTTATCTTCGGATGGGGACCTACAGTAGACGGTAACATTCTACCCAAACAGCCGGAAGAACAGACTGAATTGTCAAAGGACATTCCGATGATGATTGGCACTACCCTGCATGAGTTCTGCATCAGTACGTATGTACCTGCACTCAGAAATGCCACACTCGATCAGGCAAAGGAAATGCTGAAGGCTAAATACGGAGATAAGACAGACGAATATATCGAAGTCTTTAAAAAGGTATATCCGGCAGCAACTCCGAAAGACTTGATAGACACCGATGTTACCTTCCGTCCTACAGCCATTGAGCAAGGCAACTGGAAAGCAGCCCAGCATGCGGCTCCTGTCTATATGTATCAGTTTGCATGGGAATCGCCGATAATGGATGGTATCCTGCGTTCTACTCATTGCATGGAAATAGCCTTTGTTTTCGACAACATTGCCCGATGCGCTTCAATGACAGGTGGTGGTAAAGACGCACAAGCGCTGGCAGACAAGATGAGCAGTGCCTGGATACAATTCGCACGTACAGGAAATCCAAGCGTAGAAGGACTGCCCGTGTGGGAACCGTATACAGCCGAAAAGGGTGCAACCATGATTTTCAACAACCAAAGTGAAATCAGATATAACCATGACAAAGAACTGATGCAGTTCATTTCAAAATTTCCAATGAGAGGATTCTAATTACTAACCCTAATTCTTAACTATATGGAAAAGACAAATGACAAACAATGGACCAGAGCGATTGCCTTTATTGTTCTGGTTATGTGGATGGGACTATCATCTGCATTGGCGCAAAGTATTACCGTAAAAGGTCAGGTTCTGGATGCAAAGAGCAAAGAACCTTTAATCGGTGTAAGTGTGCTTGAAAAAGGTACGACCAACGGTACAATTACTGACTTCGACGGAAATTATGTATTGAACGTTGCAAAAGGACGTATCCTTGTATTCTCTTATGTAGGTTATACCACTCAGGAAATCGCAGTCAACCAACCTTCTTTAACCGTTTCGCTGAAAGAAGACACGCAAACCCTGAACGAGGTTGTAGTTGTAGGATATGGTGTTCAGAAAAAGAGTTCTGTTACTGGTTCTATCTCACAGGTAAAAGCTGAAGATATGGAAAACCGTTCGGTTACTACCGTACAGTCTGCTTTACAAGGTAAGACTTCGGGTGTACAGGTCATTTCTTCATCTGCAGCTCCGGGAGAAGCTCCTACTATCCGTGTACGTGGTTTTTCTTCTAACGTAGCTTCAGACCCTCTTTATGTAGTAGATGGTGTACGCCTTTCTGATATTTCAGGTATCGATCCTAACGATATCGCTTCTATAGAAGTATTGAAGGACGCAGCTTCAGCTGCTATCTATGGTGCAGAAGCTGGTAACGGTGTTATTCTGATTAGTACCAAAAAGGGCAAAACCGGACAAGGAAAAGTCGTTTACGACTTCCAGTACTCCATTCAGTCACTTGGCAAAATGCCGAAGCTGATGAATGCAGAGGAATATGCTACATACATGGTAGAAGGTGACGTATTCGAACAGTCAAAGATTAACAACGACTGGGATGGTGTTACAGATACCAACTGGGCTGATGTAGTATTTGGCAAAGGCCAGATGCAAAAGCATAACGTGTCATTCTCTAATGGAAATGAAAAAGGGAACTATTATCTTTCTTTATCATATCTGGACAACAATGGTATTGTCAGAGGAGATGCAGACTTCTACAAACGTCTGACAGGTTCTGTCAACGCAGATTATCAGATTAAAGACTGGTTAAAAGTAGGAACAACCAACCAGATTGAAAAATACAATTACCGCAAACTGTCAGGAAACAACGCTTACGGTAGTTTCTTCCAGGCCGTTATGGAACTTGATCCGCTCACTCCAAGTACATATAGTCCGGATAATTTACCAGCTAATATGCAGGCAGCACTCGATAATGGCAAAACTCTGCTGACTGACGAAAATGGAAATTACTATGCAGTTTCCAACTTTGTAGAATCGGAGAACTATCATCCGATGATTATGCGCGACAATACTGTACCTAAAAACAGTGGATTCAATGTAAACGGTTCTGTATACGGAGAACTGAAACCATTCGACGGATTCGTATTTACCTCACGTTTCGGCTACCGCTTGTCTGGTACTCGCTCTTCAACAGTCAACCTGCCATTTTACGGCAACTCTGTTCAGAACAATGATTATATGTCTATCAGCGGTACATCAAGCACTTCTATCTATTGGCAGTGGGAAAACTTCGCCAACTACATCAAGACTTTCGATAAACATACCATCAACGCCATGCTGGGTATGTCTTACCAGGAATCTACATACGACTACATTACCAGTGGATTCAGCGCAAACGGAGCAGATGCCATCACCAACAGAGATCCGTCATTCTGGTATCTGAATTATGGAGACCCTTCAGCAAGTAAATCAATACAAGGTGAAAAGACCCGTACAGCCAAATATTCATATTTCGGACGTGTAGGATATGACTTTGCCGGAAAATATATGTTGCAAGCTTCACTTCGTGCCGATGCAGCCGATTTGTCTTACCTTCCTTTGGAAAAACGCTGGGGATACTTCCCTGCCGTATCTGCCGGATGGACTATCTCTGAAGAAAACTTCTTCACTCCGTTGAGAGATGTAGTATCAAGCCTGAAACTACGTGCCAGCTGGGGACAGAATGGTAGCCTTGCTGCATTAGCAAGCAGCCTTTACGGTTACGGAACTACCATGGTAACAGCCGGATATTATCCGTTCGTTCCAGGTAATAACTATACAACAGGTATTCGTCCGAACAGTTTGGGTAATGATGAATTGAAATGGGAAACTTCTGAACAAATCAACGTCGGTCTGGATGCTCGTTTATTCAACGATCGCCTGACTCTTTCTATGGACTGGTTTAACAAGAAGACTAAAGACTTGCTTATCACTGGTACAACTCCTTCACTCATTATTGGCGGAACAACTTCACCGATCAATGCCGGTAATGTAAGCAACAAAGGTTTTGAATTTGAAATAGGATGGAGAGATAACATCGGTGATTTCAATTATAGCATCAAAGGAAACCTGGCTACATTGAAGAACAAAGTTACTTATCTTGATCCGTCACTTACAAGAGCTGATGGAACAACATTCCACACAAACACAATTACTTATTTCGAAGAAGGTTATCCGGTTTATTACTTCCGTGGTTATCGCTGTGAAGGCATTAACCCGGAAGACGGAGAACCGATTTTTGCCGATCTGGACAACAACGGTATCATCAACGAAGATGACAAGACTTACATCGGCGATGCTATTCCTGATTTCACATATGGCTTGACACTGACAGCAGCATGGAAAGGACTTGACCTGACAATCTTTGGTTCAGGAAGTTACGGAAATGACGTATTCAGCTGTATCAACCGTCCAGACCATGATTATGCCAACAAACTGAGTGAAATATTCTATAAAGACCGTTGGACTCCTGAACATACCAATGCTACTGCTCCAAGAGCTAACGCTTTGAGTCTGGACAAATATACCGTATCTGATGCCATGGTATTCGACGGTTCATATTTCAAAATCAAACAGATTCAGCTGGGGTATTCATTACCGAAACAATGGATAAATAAGGTATTTATCAATAACCTGCGTCTGTATGTATCACTGGAAGATTTCTTTACTTTCACCAGTTATCCAGGCTTCGATCCTGAAGCATCAGCAAACGCTACAAGCGGTATGGGTATTGATATGGGTACATATCCAAGCGCAAAGAAAGTTATGTTAGGCTTTAATGTTGAATTTTAATCGAATAATATTATGAAAAAGAAACTATATATAGCACTTGCTGCAGGAATGTTTTGCATGACATTGGCAACCGGATGCGAAGACAGACTCAATATTGCAAAACATGGAGATGTAGGAAGCCAGGAAACATATTACCAGACAGACGATGAAGCCGAAGCTGCCGCAGCTGCCTTATACTTATCTGTCAGATCACAACATTACAACTGGTTCTTTGTCAAGAATCTGTTATCAGATGATATGTATACTGGCGGAGGTGGACGAGGTGATAATGGAGAAATGGAACGTCTGAACGAAATGACATTTGGTTCAGATCATGGCATGATTACCAGTCTGTATTCCGGACTATACAATATCGTATATAATGCCAACCTGATAATAGAAAAAGTAGCACCCGATAGTGAAGTAAAACGCAGAGCCATTGCCGAAGCTAAATTCTTCCGTGCCTTTTCATACTTCGAACTGGTTACTCTTTGGGGAAATGTACCTAAAGTAGACCATCTGCTTACTCCAGATGAATATAGAAAGGGAAATACACCCGCAGAAGAATTGTGGGCTTTCATCGAATCAGACTTGAATGCAGCAGTGGGAGATCCTGACGGAGCAAGCGACCTGCCTTCTAAAGAAAACATAGACGATGATGTAACCAATATCAGAGTGACAAAGGAAGCTGCCATGGCTTATCTGGGTAAAGCTTATCTGTTCCAGGGAAAATATAATGAAGCTGCCAGCATATTGGACAAAGTTATCAGTTCAAACAAATATGGACTGTATCAAGGAGAATATGGCGATCTGGCACACGTAAAAGCAAATAATTGCAGAGAATCTATTCTGGAAGCACAAATGCGTAATGACCCGGAACAGATGTGGAACCAGTTTACTCAGCTATACTGTATGCTGGGATGGCGTTCCTCAATGCTCAATTTTGACCAGTCGGCCTCAGCCTTTTCACAAGGTTGCTACGGTTTCGGTAACCCTACAAAATCACTGTATGATGCATTTGTAGCTGAAGAAACTGCCGATGGTTACCGCTTGAACCAGACTATCATTACCTATAAACAATTGGAAAGTTTAGGAATCTCATTAAGAGACGGTAACATCATGGTAGGTAACGAAGGCTATTTTTCATGGAAATACCGCGCTCTGAAAGAAGATTGCATGTACGATAATCCGGGACTTCAGTTCTATCAATACATCAATTTGCGCTTCATGCGCTATGCAGAAGTCTTACTGATGGCAGCCGAAGCTCATGTACAGGCAGGAAGCGGACAGGACAAGGCTCTGAACTATATCAATGAAATCAGACAACGTGCACAGCTGGCTCCTTTGTCGACAGTCACTTTAGATGACATCAAGACAGAAAAGCGTCTGGAATTATGTATGGAAGGTGTCCGTTACCAAGACCTTATACGCTGGGGAGATGCCGAAGAAGTATTGAAAGAGCAAGGACACTATATTCCTTCACTGGTTATGAACAAAAAAGTTTCTGAAGAGCCAACTGTAAATAAAGAAGGCTTTGTCAATCAGCAAGGCTATGGATTTAAGAAAAACAAGAGTGAATTATTACCTATTCCTGAAAAAGAAATGTCATTAAATCCTAACATGACACAAAACCCAGGCTGGTAAAAAAGAATATAATCAATTAAAAATATTATAGTTATGAAAAAAATAGTATTATATGTAGGTGCATTTTTATTCAGTATCGCTGGATATGCACAACAAGCTTTATGGGGTGGGGGCGATATCGTTTCCCCCCAGATAAACAAAGATAATTCAGTAACATTCCGCATTCTTGCTCCTAAAGCATCTAAAGTAGAGATTGAAGGGGACTTTCTACCTGCACAAAAAATCAAGACTCCTTTTGGAGAAGTAGAAGCTCCGGGAAGAGTCCAGCTGAAAGAAGGTAAGAATGGGGTTTGGGAATATACATCGTCTATTCTTCCAAGCGAAATGTATAACTATTCGGTATATGTCAACGATTTTAAAACAACCGATCCGAGCAACGTATACCAGAATCGCGATATTGCTACCATTACCAATTACTTCCTGATAGGAAACGGACAAGCTGATTTATACATGGTACAGGATGTACCTCATGGAACTGTATCGAAAGTATGGTATAACTGCCCTACCCTGGGTATGGAACGTCGTCTGACAGTCTATACTCCTGCCGGTTATGAAAGCAGCAACAAGAAATATCCAGTCTTATACTTGTTGCATGGAGCCGGAGGAGATGAAAATGCCTGGGTAGAACAAGGACGTGCAGTACAAATCATGGATAATCTGATTGCTCAAGGTAAAGCCGAACCAATGATTGTAGTTATGCCTAACGGAAACGGTGCACAACAAGCAGCTCCGGGTGAAGCTCCCAACAGCATGGTTAAACCTCAGTTCATGAATCCGAAAACAATGGACGGAGAAATTGAAAAGGCCTTCCCTGATATCATGAAATTTGTTGAAAAGACCTATCGTGTAAAGAAAGATAAAAACAACCGTGCCATCTGTGGATTGTCTATGGGAGGTTTCCACTCACTCTACATCTCGGCATATTATCCGGACAAATTCGGTTATGTAGGTTTGTTCTCGGCTGCAACCAGCAAACAAATAGATCCAAAGAATAATATCTCGGATGTATATCAGAATATCGACCAGAAACTTGCTACCCAGTTCAGCAATCCACCTCGTCTGTACTGGATAGGTATCGGTAAAACAGATTTCCTTTACAAGGATAATACTGATTTCCGTAAGAAACTGGATGAAAAAGGGTACAAATATACTTATATGGAAACCGACGGAGGGCATATCTGGAGAAATTGGCGTGTATACCTGACTGAATTTGTACCTTTATTGTTCAAATAATCTAAACTAATTATGAAAAAGCAATTGATTCTTGGAATGGCTCTTTCAGCCATGATATTAAACTCATGTGGTCCCAAAGTTCCTCAACTGGGACAAGCCACGATTGATGAAGTCATCAATGCCATGACTTTGGGAGAAAAAGCTCATCTGGTAGTCGGTACAGGAATGGCTGGCTTCTCGGGCGACAGTGCTGTTATCGGTAAAACAAAGAAACTCGTTCCCGGTGCTGCCGGAACAACTTATCCTATTGAACGACTGGGCATCCCGGCTGTTGTACTGGCCGACGGTCCTGCCGGACTACGTATCGACCCGACCCGTGAAGGTGACTCTGCCACTTATTACTGTACACACTTCCCTATCGGAACATTACTGGCATCTACATGGGACCAGGAACTGGTAGAGAATGTGGGTAAAGCCATCGGAAATGAGGTTCTAGAGTATGGAGCCGACGTATTGCTGGCACCAGCACTGAATATTCATCGTAATCCTTTGTGCGGACGTAACTTTGAATACTACTCAGAGGACCCTCTGGTCTCCGGAAAAATTGCTGCGGCTTATGTGAGAGGCGTACAAAGCAACGGAGTAGGCACATCTATCAAACACTTTGCCGTAAACAATCAGGAAAGCAACCGTATGGCTGTCGATGCACATGTATCACCCAGAGCCTTACGTGAAATCTATTTGAAAGGATTCGAAATTGCCGTAAAGGAAGCCAATCCGTGGACTGTCATGTCTTCCTACAATTACCTGAACGGAATCTATACATCCGAAAATCCAGAATTGCTGACAACTCTTTTACGTGATGAATGGGGATTCAAAGGCATGGTAATGACAGACTGGTTCGGAGGTAAGGATGCCGTTGCCCAGATGAAGGCCGGAAACGATATGTTGCAGCCGGGACTCGACAAGCAATATGAGGCTATTGTCAATGCCGTAAAGAAAGGTACACTGGACGAAGCCGTACTGAACCGCAACGTGGAACGTATCCTTAACATGATTTTACAAACTCCGCACTTCAAGAAATACAATTATTCCAACAAACCGGATTTGCAGGCTCATGCCAAAATTACCCGTCAGTCTGCTACCGAGGGTATGGTATTACTGAAGAATGACAATCAGACACTTCCGCTGAGTTCAAATATTCAGAAAGTCGCATTGTTTGGCTGCACTTCTTACAATTTCATTGCAGGAGGAACTGGCTCAGGTAACGTAAACCGTGCATATACTGTTTCGCTGCTTGACGGACTGAAAAATGCGAATTTCCAAGTTAATGAGGAGTTAAAAGATACCTATCAGAAATACATTGCCGAAGAAAATGAGCGCAACAAACCTAAAGGAGATAATCCGATGGTTAAATTCTTACCAACTCCGCTTCCAACAGAAATGGAATTGCCGGCAAGTCAGTTAAACAACTACGCAGCTCAAACCGACATAGCAATGATTACGTTAGGACGTATGTCGGGTGAATTCCTCGACAGAAAGGTTTCCGACTTTAACTTGTCTAAGGAAGAAACCAAACTTATCAGCGATGTATGTAAAGCATTCCATGCAGCAGGCAAGAAAGTAGTAGTTATCTTGAATATCGGTGGAGTTATCGAAACCAGTTCATGGAAAAACTTGCCGGATGCAATTCTCTGTGCTTGGCAGGCAGGACAGGAAGGCGGCAACAGCGTAGCAGATATCTTGAGTGGAAAAGCTTATCCGTCAGGAAAACTGACCATGACTTTCCCCGTAAAATTTGAAGATGCAGCCTCATCCGCCAACTTCCCGACAGAAGGTGCTATGAGTAATCTGAGTAATATGGCTGATCCTAAAGAAAAGAAATCTGACGTAAAACTTTGGGACTATACCGATTACGAAGAAGACATTTATGTAGGTTACCGATACTTCGATAGCTTCGGTAAACAAGTTTCTTATCCATTCGGATACGGTTTGTCGTATACAACCTTCGAATATGGAACTCCGCAAGTTAAGGCAGAAAACGGAACTTATACAGTTACAGTCGATGTCAAGAATACAGGAAAATTACCCGGAAAAGAAGTCGTAGAACTTTATGTTTCTGCTCCTCAAGGAGGTGACTTGAACAAACCGGAAAAAGAATTGAAGGCTTTTGCCAAAACTAAAGAATTGAAACCGGGCGAAACGACATCCGTTACAATGAGCGTCAAGACATTCGATCTGGCTTCTTACAATGAAAGTACTTCTGCATGGGTGACCGATTCAGGTATTTATAAGTTTTCAATAGGATCTTCTTCTCGCGACATTAAAGCGACACAAGACGTAGAAGTTGCCGGTGGAGTAGATAAAACACACGATATACTGCATTTGCAGGCACCAATCAATATACTGAAGAAATAACCCTCTATGAAGAATATGATGAAGACATTTCTTCACAAAGGGAATTTTGACAGTCATTTGCTTGTTTCTCTCACATCTGAATATAATGCCGCTACAAAGTAAAACAACAACTTACCTTTGCGGCTATGAAATGGGGATTGGGAAAAGGCTAATTCACGATTGAATGTGACGGCTATCCGAAGTCTGTGAAGATTTCAGATAGCCGTTTTTTTAAGTCACAGAAGCATACTAACGCGGAATACATATTACATTTTTCATCTTTCCCTTAAATCCCATTTGAGTATCTCCTAATTGCTTCAATGGAAATATTAACGTTTCCTGGTACCAGATGCGGTCTTTTTTCTGACTTTTCGCATTAAACACTTCACCTATACGCCCTTCTAACCTCTCTTGAAGTTGTCCGTCTATAAACAAGGAAGTTCCTCTTGCATCACCTTCCACACGTACTTTTGTCCATTTGCTTTCAGGCAAACGATAGGCATGAAATACAAATTCATACCCGTCACGACGGAAAGCAAACTTACCCGTATTTTGCCAGTTGGTCACGAATTCTGAATGAGGTCCTTTAAACAGAACAGCATCAATATTCGGAATGGAATCCGGACAAAGTTCAAATTCTACGGCATAAGGATAACCAATCTCATCGACAGAAGTAGTCACTACATCCGTACCCGAAAGCGTTATCTCTTTATCTGCATCCGTTAATACCGTACGCCGAGGAACCTTCGCCAACAAATTCACACCCGGAGCTTCGGGAGTTGACTGACAAAGCGCTTTAAACTGAGCATACGATACATGCTGTACATTTTCACCTTTCCACATCTTTTCACACACAACCTGCAATGCTGGAAAAGTACGGACGTGCACATCCTGTTGACTGATTCCATTACCTACCCGGTCATTCCAAACGGCTAACATAGCTCCCAAGAAATTTGGATTACGCTTTTCAACCTTTGGATCGTCCTTCCTCATCATTTCAGGCATCCAGGATTCGTATAACCATTGATAATCCAAAAAATCATGATAATAATTTACGGCCGGTACCAGATACAAAAGCCAGTCACAAAGATTCACCACTTTGGCCCCTGCTTCCAGACACGTATTCACATCCATCCAGTTATAATTCCAGGCACTCACGACCTTTCCTTTCAAGTCGACAGGCGTTTCTCCTTTCATTATTTTCAAGCTCCCCCATAAACGCGGCATCTTACCATATTTAGCTACCAAATCCATGCAATGATTCGTGAAACGGCGAAACTGTTCAGACTCTTTCACATTATACTCATCTGTACCGATATGTACTTCCTGTCCTACAAATACCGGATCTTCACCCGACAAATATTCATCGAAGAGAGAATCTACAAAATCGTAGACTTCCTGTTTATACAAGTCCAGATGATCCATACCGTACGCCTTATTATCAGCTGCCAGTCGAGAATCATAATGTGTAAAAGCTAAAGAATGAGCCGGCACATCAATCTCTGGAATCACATTGACCCCATAAGTAGCTGCCATCTTCTGAAAATCCCGAAACTCAGCCTTTGTATAGGAACCATCCTTGGCCGTCAGCCCTGGGTAACGTTCACTTTCCAGGCGGAAAGCCGCATACGTTTTGTTCCAGTCATTTCCGAAAAATTCTACAAATCCATTGTCATTCAAATGAACCTGCAATTCATTCAATTTATAAAATGAAAGGATCTTCACATAATCACGCAGGTAATCCATTGTAAAGAACTTACGAGCTACATCAATCATAAATCCACGATTCGGATACAGCGGGAAATCCGTAGCGAGTCCCTTCATTAATCCCTCCGGCTGATTATGAATCATCTGTAACAAAGTTCGTGTACCCCAAAATACTCCTTTGGGAGTAGGTGCCTCTATGGTTACCTCATTACGAATATCCATCCGATATCCTTCGTCACCCAACGTCTTGTCCGGTTTACTTAATGTCAAATAAACAGCTTCCTTCTCCTTTTTACCAACAACCACACGGTAATTCCAGCCAAACATTTCTTTCAAATCTTGCACTAATACTTCAGCACTCTGCTTCAATATACCTTCCTCATCCGAGGACACAATCACTTTGCCCGATTCCGGCAAGACCAGTTTACCTTTGGCTGGTTGCCATTGCTGCAACGCAGGGATTACTTGTGGAACACTTTGGGCTACAACCGAAACCAAGCTACATAGCCACACCATACCTACTAAAACCAGATGTTTCATTACATTATGATTTAAAGTTTAACATTTTGATAATACTAAATTGTTCTCAAAAATTAAAGTTACAGAGATTTATTGTATACCTAACACCTTTTTTAAAGTATTTGTGTTGTAATAAGGAAAAATAAAGCTTCAATTATTAAAAATTATACTTATTCATAAAACACCTCATATTTTTTAATAACTCCAATTATATTTTATCTATCTATTCAACAGCATAAATTTTTTCTGATATAAAAACATGAAAAACTTTAAAATAAGCGCTTTATTTTGGCAAAATGTTAATTAGTAAGTTGTACCATACTTATTTTTTACATAAAAAGGGAAAGAACGCTTTGTTTATATAATTTAAAGTATTATTTTTACCGCGATATAAATAGATATATCAAGTTAACCTTTACTAAAACCTTATAACTATGAACTACATGTATGAATCTCCTAGGAATAGAAACTTTCTATGCTCTATTCCTATTGCACTAAGTTTAGTGCTCGCTATTGGTAATACTTCAGCAGCTTATTCAAACTCTTTTTCTAACAGAGTTGAAATTATGCAAAACAATCACCAAATCTCTGGACGTATTACCGACTCCTCCGGAGAACCTTTAATTGGAGTAAATATTTCAGAAAAAGGTACTTCCAATGGTACAATTACAGACTTTGATGGAAAGTTTACCTTAAATGTATCTCCAAATTCAGTTTTAGTCGTATCTTACATTGGCTATAAGCAACAAGAAATCAAAGTCAATAATCAAACCTCTTTCAATATAACCCTACACGAAGATACAGAAACATTAGACGAAGTAGTGGTTATCGGTTATGGAGCTGTAAAAAAAGCAGATTTAGCAGGCTCCGTATCTGTAATGGACAATAAAGCTTTCAGAGATCAACCTATTACTCAAGCAAGTGATGCACTTCAAGGACGTATGTCGGGAGTAAATGTAGTGAGCGACGGTATTCCGGGAGGCTCTGTAAAAATCCGTGTTCGTGGAACAAACTCTATCAACAAAAGTAACGATCCTTTGTACGTAGTAGATGGTATTGTACGTGAATCTGGACTAGAAGGTATAAATCCGGAAGATATTCAAAGCATGCAAGTGCTAAAAGATGCTTCCTCCACTGCCATTTATGGTTCACGTGGAGCCAATGGAGTTGTCATCATTACAACTAAAACTGGTGTAAAAGGACAAAGCAGTATAACTTTCGATGCAACAGTAGGTGTATCTAATGCAACAAGATTACCCAAAATGATGGATACCAAAAGTTATGCACAAGCTTTGGTGGATTATGCCGGTGTAAATCAAGTAGAAGTACAAGATTACCTGAACGGAACCAATCCAGGTATCGACTGGACAGATGTAATGTTCCGCACCGGAGTAACTCAAAACTATAAACTGGTTCTGTCAAAAGGAAAAGAAGATATGCAAACATACATATCTGCCAACTACATGAAAAATGACGGTATATTGGAGAAAAGTAGTTACAAAAGATATTCTGCAAAAGCAAATGTAAAAGCATCTATCAAGAAATGGCTGGATGTCACATTGGATATCAATGCCTCTCGTGGTATCAGCACAGGTATCGGAGGTCTAGAAATGTCTGGATATAATCCACTATGGATCGCATTCAACTCCTCCCCCACAATGACCATGAAAGATGAAAATGGAAATTATAATAATGACCCCTACTGTACAATCCAAGAGAATGCTTACGGTGCGCTTGCCGGAGGTGATAACGAACGGCGCAAAGATGTATTGAACGGCCGTATTGATCTCAAGTTCAATATAGCCAAAGGACTGACTTTTACATCAACCAATGGTCTTGACTATTATAACTTTACCTCCTACGGATTTAGTCCTAAAGCAACAGGAATTGATCACAACAATAACAGCATGAGCAATGCCAACACACAACGTATGATGTTGCAGACCTCTAATAATCTGACCTATATCAATACCTGGAATGACAAACATAACCTGACTGCTACCGTAGTGTGGGAAGCAACCAAAAGTGAAACCCGCTATATGGATATTACCGGCCAAAACATACAGGTTGAATCTGTAGGATGGTGGAATATACAGAATGCGTCTAAACGTGATGCGAGCAACAACTATTCCGCATGGGCACTCTTATCAGGCGTAGGTCGTGTTATGTATAACTTTGACAATAAATATTTACTGACTGGTACATTCCGTGCTGATGGATCAAGCCGCTTTTCTAAGAACAAGTGGGGCTATTTCCCATCTATTGCAGCAGCTTGGACTGTTTCTAATGAAAAATTCATGGCCAACGCACAAGATGTCATCAGCAATTTAAAAATTCGTGCCAGCTACGGAGTAATTGGTAATCAGGATATAGATCCTTATTCTACATTAGGACTTTTAAGTACAACTTCTACTTACTTTGGTACCAATACCGGAACAACAGGTTATTGGGCAAATACATTAGCAACCCCAGATATAAAGTGGGAAAAGACCAAACAGTTCGACTTCGGTGTAGACTTGAGCTTCTTGCATGGCAAGATTGATCTCAGTTTGGACTATTTCAACAAACAGACCTCTGATGCTTTACTTACTACAAGAGTAGCCGATTATCTTGGAGGCAGTTCCTATCTGATCAATGCCGGTAAAGTTGCAAACCAGGGTATAGACATAACTCTTACAGCTAATCTGATTGATCATAAAGATTTCAGTTGGTCAACAACAATCAACGGAACTTACCTGAAAAACGAAGTGAAAAAGCTGACAGCCCAAGAGCCTATTATTTATGGTGGTTCATTCCAATCCATCATTACTGACTGTACAATTATTAAAGAAGGAGAACCTATCGGTACTTTATTTGGTTACAGATGGGCCGGTATTGACAAAGAAGGCTATGACACATATTACACCGCCAATGGAGATATTACACGTAACCCAAGCACAGAAGACCGTGTGGTATTAGGAAAATCTACTCCAGACTTCACTTTAGGATGGAATAACTCTCTACGCTATAAGAACTGGAGTCTGAACGCATTCTTCAATGCTGCATTCGGCGTACAACGTTTAAATGCCCTACGTTTCTCTATGAACTCTATGATTGGTAACTCTCGTATGTTCACAGATGCGGATTTTCTGAGCCAAGTAGGAACTACTATGCCAGACCCAAGAGTTGAAAACAACCAATACATTGGTAACTCATCCAAATGGGTAGAAAATGCAGACTATTTCCGTTGCGAAAATATCACTTTAGCTTATGATTTCCCTAAATCAATGACTAAGTTTGCTGATTTACGATTAAGCTTCAGTGTTCAGAACTTATTCACTATCACCGGCTATAAAGGTTCCAATCCGGCCAGCTATTCATTCTCCAGCGATTATGGTGACCGCGCCGCCGGTATTGATACTGGAACTTATCCTACTCCGAGAACCTTCACATTTGGTTTACGTATGAACTTTTAATGATTGAATATTATGAAAAATAAAATATTATCAGGATGCCTGATGGCTGCATCCATGTTTTTAGCTTCTTCTTGCAGTGATTTCTTGACAGAAGACCCCAAAGGTAGATTAACTCCTGAATCTTTCTACACTAATCAAAATGAAGTAGATATGGCCGTATATGCACTGTATGCAAAAGTACAAGCATATCAATGTAACTCAAATCCGATGATTTCATATTGTCAGGGTGATGACGTAACATCAACTACCGGATCTAACAAAGCCGCTTATCTGTCGGCAGATGCTTTCGAATCGCCTACAGATACGAAAGGACTGGAAGATGGATGGAAGAGAATGTATCATATCATTTTAGTAGCAAACGACATTATCGATAATGCACCTCAATCAGGAATATCTCAAGAAAACTTAAATATAGCCATGGGACAGGCCTACTACTGGCGTGCATACGCTTACTACACATTGGTACGACTGTTTGGTCCGCTCCCTATCAATCTGCATAATGAACCGGATAACAATACAACTCCTCTCACCTCTGTAGAAGATGTCTACAAACAAATTGTTGAGGACCTGGACAATGCAGAGAAATGTAATTTACCTGCTAAGTATACTCAAAGCCCACAAGCCATTGACGGACAGAACCAATACGTTTCACAACAAGCTGTAAAATCAACCTTGGCAGCTGTGTATATGTCTATGGCAGGCTATCCGTTGAATAAAACAGAATATTATCAGAAAGCAGCCCAGAAAGCTAAGGAAGTCATTGATGGAGTAGAAAATGGCACCTATGATCATGGCTTATTAACCGAATGGAAAGAAGTTTATTCATACGGAAACAATCACCATCATGAAACAATCTTAGGAATAGATTATAATTCAACGACAGGTGGATGGAATGAATACGACTCACAATTCTCCTCTTGTCACCAGTTAAACAGCTTGCAAGGATGGGGAGACTTCATTCCTGAACGTAAATTCTGGGCTAACTATCCTGAAGGGGCGCGCAAGGATGCCGTTTTTGCCAAACAGTTACGTACCTCTAACGGCACACTTGTAGATTGGTGGGCTACTCAAGATGGCAAACCTTACGATGGAACCAACGCTGTAGTAAGTGATTACCGACCAATGTATGTAGCCTTTACGGTAAATGACGGACCAGCCGCAGCTCCTTATGATTACACTCAACCATTCTGGGGTGGAATGTGTATCAACAAACGTCATCAGCTCATCCGTTATTCAGAAGTTCTACTGTGGTACGCAGAATCAGCAGCACGTGCAAACATGGATCTTACAGAAGCTAAGAATGCGCTTAAACAAGTTCGTCAACGTGCATATTCTGATGTTAGCAAAGTAACAGAAGTAGACAATATGAGCGCAGACCAATTGGCAGAAGCAGCATATCAGGAACATGGATATGAAGTAGGTGGATATGTTTTAGCCATGGTTACCCGCCGTTCAGATGAATTCAGAATGAATCGTTTGAAAGAGAACTATGACTATCGTTCCGGCTCACAAGACCTAATATTGGTTCCTAAGGGCACAGTCACTCACAGTATGGATAAAGAAGGAAAGGCATTTACTTACAACCTGGAGAAAGACCTTGTACTTAAAGAAAACATGTCTGTAACTGCACCTTGGAATGATGCGAAATCTATTTATCAGGACTATCCTCCTAAGGAAGTCGAAAAGAATCCAAATCTGCAGCGATAAGCAATCAAATGTCATATAACAAAAGCCACCTCAATTCTTTTTGAGGTGGCTTTTTTACTTTTTGATAAAAAAGTCTTAGAAATCCGACTGAAAAGAAAACAGCAAAGTTTCTCTTAACTTCCTTCTATCCATGATAATTCCCAAATAATCCTTATCTTTGCGCATCGTAAGGTTGCAACTCAAAATAAACTATATACGTATATGGAAAAAAAATTCAAACGAACGACCGTGACATCGGCTCTGCCTTATGCCAACGGTCCGGTCCATATCGGCCATTTGGCAGGTGTTTACGTACCGGCCGATATTTACGTGCGCTATCTGCGCCTGAAAAAAGAAGATGTACTCTTCATTGGCGGTTCTGACGAACATGGAGTACCTATCACTATCCGTGCAAAGAAAGAAGGAGTAACTCCACAGGATATCGTAGACCGCTATCATACATTGATCCGTGACTCATTCAAGGAATTCGGAATTTCATTTGATGTTTACGGACGTACCTCTTCAAAAATTCATCACGATACAGCTTCCGATTTCTTCCGTAAATTGTATGACAAAGGAGAATTTATCGAAAAGACTTCCATGCAGTATTACGATGAGGAAGCTCATACATTCCTTGCCGACCGTTATATTACCGGTGAATGTCCTCGCTGTCACGCACAAGGTGCTTACGGTGACCAGTGCGAGAAATGTGGAAGTACACTTTCTCCTACCGAACTAATCAATCCGAAGAGTGCTATCAGCGGAAGCCAGCCCGTCATGAAGGAAACCAAGCACTGGTATCTTCCACTCGACAAACATGAAGGCTGGTTACGTAAATGGATTCTGGAAGATCACAAGGAATGGCGTCCTAATGTATACGGACAGTGCAAGAGCTGGCTGGACATGGGATTACAGCCTCGTGCCGTAAGCCGTGACCTCGACTGGGGTATTCCTGTTCCTGTAGAAGGAGCTGAAGGAAAAGTACTGTATGTATGGTTCGATGCTCCTATCGGTTACATCTCGAATACGAAAGAATTATTGCCCGACTCATGGGAGAAATGGTGGAAAGACCCAGAAACACGTCTGATCCATTTCATCGGAAAAGACAACATTGTATTCCACTGCATCGTATTCCCTGCCATGCTGAAAGCAGAGGGAAGTTACATCTTGCCGGACAATGTTCCTGCCAATGAATTCCTTAACCTGGAAGGTGACAAGATCTCAACATCACGCAACTGGGCTGTATGGTTGCACGAATACCTGCAAGATTTCCCGGGCAAACAGGACGTTTTGCGTTATGTCTTGACTGCCAATGCTCCCGAAACAAAAGACAATGACTTTACATGGAAAGATTTCCAGGCACGCAACAACAATGAATTGGTTGCTGTCTACGGAAACTTTGTCAACCGTGCCATGGTACTGACAAACAAATACTTTGAAGGTAAAGTTCCTGTTTGTGGTGAATTGAATGACTACGATCGCGAAACACTGAAAGAGTTTGCCGACGTAAAATCTGAAGTTGAAAAACTGCTGAACGTCTTCAAGTTCCGTGATGCACAGAAGGAAGCGATGAACCTGGCACGTATCGGAAACAAATACCTCGCCGATACAGAACCTTGGAAGCTTGCCAAAACAGATATGAACCGTGTAGCTACCATCTTGAATATTGCTCTGCAATTGGTTGCTAACCTTGCTATTGCTTTCGAACCATTCCTGCCGTTCAGCAGTGAGAAGTTACGTCACATGCTGAATATGGAAAGCTTCGACTGGGAACAACTGGGACGCACCGACTTACTGGCAGCCGGACATCAGTTGAATAAGCCAGAATTGCTGTTTGAAAAGATTGAAGATGATGCTATTCAGGCACAGGTAGACAAACTGCTTGCTACGAAAAAAGCTAATGAAGCAGCCAACTACAAGGCTAATCCTATCAAACCGACTATCGCATTCGAAGAATTCGAAAAGCTCGATATCCGTGTAGGAACCGTATTGGAATGTGAAGCAGTTCCTAAGATGAAGAAATTGCTGAAATTCAAGATTGCAGACGGACTGGAAAACCGTACAATCGTAAGCGGTATTGCACAGCACTATCGTCCGGAAGAACTGGTAGGAAAGCAGGTATTGTTCATCGCCAACCTTGCCCCACGTCAGTTCAAGAACGGACTGGTAAGTGAAGGTATGATTCTGTCTGCCGAGAACTTCGACGGTTCACTTGCCGTTACTTCTGTACTGAAAGAAGTAAAACCCGGAAGTGAAGTGAAATAATATTCTTTTTATACTATACTCAAGCGAAGAATCTCAAATTTCACTCTTTTGAGATTCTTCGCTTTCATTACTACCCACATCCATTATTCTAAAATATTGTGACATGCCCGAACAATCACTGAAAGAAAAAACCGCAAAAGGACTTTTATGGGGAGGTGTAAGCAACGGAGTACAACAATTACTAAACCTAATTTTCGGTATATTTCTTGCTCGCCTGCTTACTCCAGCCGACTATGGTATGGTGGGTATGCTCACTATTTTCACTGCTATTGCAGGTACATTACAAGAAAGCGGATTTACTGTTGCTTTAGCTAACAAAAAAAATATTTCACACAAAGATTATAATGCTGTCTTTTGGTTCAGTACCCTCATGGGCTTAAGTCTTTATACAATTTTATTCTTTTCTGCCCCTTTAATAGCTAACTATTATCGACAGCCAGATTTAGTGCCATTAGCCCGATTAACATTTTTAGGCTTTCTCATATCTAGTACCGCAACCGCTCACAATGCTTATCTATTCAGAAATTTAATGGTTAAGCAAAAAGCTATTTCACAATTACCCGCATTACTGCTATCCGGCACAACAGGCATTATTATGGCATTGAATGGTATGTCGTATTGGGGCATAGCTATCCAAAGTCTTATTTATATTGCAATCATTAATCTAAGTTTTTGGTATTTTTCGCCATGGCGTCCCACTTTCCAAATCAACTTTTCTCCATTGAAAGAGATGTTTGGATTTAGTAGCAAAATGTTATTAACTAATATATTCTTACAAATTAACAACAATATATTTTCTGCTATTATAGGAAGACTATTTACTCCAAAAGAAGTAGGTCTTTATACACAAGCAAATAAATGGAACATAATGGGATCATCATTTATCGGAGGAATGATAAGTAGTGTTGCTCAACCTGTCTTGTCACAATTATCAGAGAGCCAAGATCGTCAGCAAAATGCCTTTCGAAAAATGTTACGATTCACTGCTTATCTATCATTTCCTGCAATGTTTGGATTAGCCCTTATTGCTCCTGAATTTATTTATTTAACCATACAAGATAAATGGATGCCGTGTGTACCTATTCTGCAAATTTTATGTATTTGGGGAGCTTTTCTCCCTATAACAACACTTTGCTCAAACCTTATTATAAGTAAAGGTAAATCAAATATTTATATGTGGAATACCATTGGCATAAGTATAATACAAATAATAGCTATACTATTGGTACATCAATGGGGTATTCACATGATGATTGCCATATATAGTAGTCTTAATATTATCTGGTTATTTATATGGCTATATTTTATAAATAAAGAAATTGGCCTAACTGTATTGAATGCCATAAAAGATATTACTCCCTTTGTTAGTACGGCAACTTTAAGTATACTATTAAGTTATCTTATCACTCTTCCTATAGAAATACCGATATTTGTATTATTAACAAAAATCGCTACTACTGCAATTCTTTATTTAGGAATCATGCAAATAATAGGATTACAAATACAAAAAGAGATATTCAATTATTTGATTAAGCATAAAATTACAGAACAATGATTAGTGTAATTATACCATTATATAATGGAGCTAAGTTTATTCAACGCAGCATCAACTCTGTTCTGAACCAAACTTATCAAAATTTTGAGATTGTAGTAGTAAATGATGGTTCTACCGATCATGGCCCCCAAATAGTGGCACAATGGCAACATTCCTCTATTAAACTAATAAGCCAAAAGAATAGTGGAGTATCCATCGCTCGTAATACAGGTATTAAAGCTGCTAAAGGAAACATCATTGCTTTCTTAGATGCAGATGATGAATGGCTTCCTAACCATTTAGAAGTAATCCATCATTTAGTAGAACGTTACCCAGAATGTGGTGTATTCGGAACATCATATTTCTTTAAAAGAGAAAATGAGTCTCTCACTCTTCCCGTTTTACCCAATAAGTTTTCTTTTACGGGAACAGAAGGAATACTCTATAATTATTATGAACTCGCATCTGGTACAGACTTTCCTATGCAAACAAGTGCATATGCCGTACGAAAAGAAATCATACAAAAAATAGGAGGATTCCCTTCAGGAATTCCTTCAGGAGAAGATATTATTACGCTTGCTCGCTTACAGGCTGTCTGTGATTTTGCTTACTCTAAAGAACCAACATCATTATATTATGTAACGAATTCAGAAAACAAAAGTATCCGGACAATCAAAGACCATGACCCTTTGGATGCTATGTTTCATGAGCTATATAAACAAATCTCCCACAAAAAGGGGAGTAGGCTTTTTCTCTCTTCCTGGCATAAAAGACGAATGTCAGGAGCTCTTATAAATCGTAAATATAAAATCGGATTTAGAGAATTCTTCAAGGCATTCTGTATTTTTCCTTTTTATAAAAAGCTTTATACCTCCTTTATAATTACATTTTTAGCGGGTATTACGAGAGCTGATTTATATAGATTAAATAAAATATTAAAAGGCAAACAACACTGATTTATGCAGACATCCGTCAATTACATAACAACCTGGTTCTATAAAGAATCGAAAGAGGAAGCCAGTTTCTATCCTCAGCTGGGACAGAAAGGAAACTCTTCGCTTGTACATTCCATTTACATGCAGATACAAGTGCCTTTCTTCGTAACGTTCAAGTATTATAATCCGGAAGCAAAATTTATTTTCTTTACGAATCTGACAAAAGAAGATTTGCCCGATTACCTTACTCGGTTGTTCTGTAAACTGGACGTAGAGGTAATTACGTTACCCTATACGTGCAAGCCTCCCAAAGACTGGTACCCGGCATGGCAGAACCAGTTCTATCTATACGACATCTTAAAGTATATGGACACCCGTATGCAAGAAAATGACACCTTACTGATCAGCGATGCCGATTGTCTGTGCCATATCTCTCTCGATACCTTATTTGAGGCTGTCCGCAAGAATGGAAGTGCTCTTTATGAATTCATTACCGACAGAAAATACTCCATCAATGGCATTACACTTCCTCAAATGGAAGAAGTGTACCGAGCCTGTTACGGAAAAGAGGTAAAAGGTTCCATGACTTACTACGGAGGTGAATTTGTAGCCTTACGAAAAGATGTAATCAGTAAAATCAATACTGCATTTCCGGAACTGTGGGCTTTCAACCTGGAGTATGGGAAGCAGCATCCATTCAAGTTAAATGAGGAAGCTCATTTACTGAGTCTGCTTGCCGAACATTTACAAATACGCAATACAACAGCCAACCGATACGTGAAGCGCATGTGGACTACTCCTCATTTCAACAATGTGCAACCGGGAGATGAAAACTATCCGGTATGGCACTTACCGTATGAAAAGAAGCGCGGGTTGTATTATTTATACAGGTTGATCGAAAAGAATGGAGGAGAAATAGCCGACGAAACCGATTTCTGGAAAAAGGCTGGAAGATATACGGGTATTCCTCATATCAGCCTGCACAAGAGAGTGAAAGACCGCCTCACTACCTTGTGGATGAAATTGAAATAATTGCTCACGACAAACAACTGGTATGATGAAAATCTTGACAATCATTGTTTCATATAATTTCGAAAAGTGGATAAGCCGATGCCTGAATAGTCTGAAGGCCTCATCCCATCCTACGGATATCATCGTGATAGACAACTGTTCGAAAGACCGGACCGTAGAAATCATTCAAAAGGAATATCCTCAGGTCCGACTGATTGCAAACAGCGCGAATTTGGGTTTTGGCAGAGCCAATAATATCGGAATGCAGATTGCCTTGAAAGAAGGCTATGATGCTGTCTTTCTGCTGAACCAGGATGCCTGGATAGGACATGACACACTGGCTGTACTTGTCGCTCAAGCTGTGCGCCATCCGGAATTCGGTATTCTTTCTCCCGTACATTTAAACGGAAGCGGGAAAGAGCTGGATAAGGGGTTTGCATCCTATGCCCGCCTTGCAAGTATCAAGAATCTGTCCGACGAACAAGATCTGATAGCTTGTCCGTTTATCAATGCAGCTTTCTGGTTTATTCCAGTCAGTACATTGCGTAAAGTAGGAGGATTTTCTCCTCTATTTTACCACTATGGTGAAGATAAAGATTACGTCAACCGCCTGCATTTCCACCAGTATCAGATAGGTTATTTGCCGAACGTATACGGCTGTCACGACCGTGAGTTCCGTAAAGTGTCGTTCGACGGATTCTGTCGGGCAGAACGTGTCTATCTGCTTTCCGAATACGCCAACATCAATTATCGTTTTACCCAAGCGTTTGCCTATGGTATCTTGGCAGGAATCAAAAAATTGATTCTATCCCTCTTGAGAGGTAACCTTAAATATGCCAAGGGATATATCTCTATAGTTACCACCTTACTTACACAAAGTAAGTCGGTAATGCAAGTCCGTAAGCAAACCAAACAAAATTACGCCAGTTATCTTTAAGCCATGACATACGCACCCATTCTGTTATTCGTCTACAACCGCCCAGAACATACCCGTCAGGTTGTTTCTTCACTGCTTCGTAATCAGGAGGCAATTGAGAGTCCGTTGTTTATTTACGCCGATCAAAGTAAAACCTCCGACAATGATGCCGCTGTACAGGAAGTACGCCGTTATATACACAATATCAGCGGATTTAAGAGTATTACCATCATCGAACGTGAATCCAACTGGGGACTTGCCCGCAACATCATTGACGGCGTAACGACACAAGTCAACGAATTTGGAAGAGTCATCGTACTGGAAGACGATCTGATAGTTGCTCCTTATTTCCTGAAGTTCATGAACGATGCACTGGAAACCTATCAGGATGAACAGCGAGTCGGTCACATTCAGGCGTGCGATTTTACCAAGGACACCTCACTGCCCGACACCTTCCTCATCAAATGGACGGGAAGCTGGGGATGGGGAACCTGGAAGCGTGCATGGAAATATTTCAATCCCGATGGGAAAGAACTGCTTGCACAACTGGAAAAGCGCAAGCTCACACGATATTTTGACTTCAACGGTAACTATCCTTTTACCCGGATGTTACGCCGACAAATTGCAGGACAAAACAATTCATGGGCCATCCGCTGGAATGCCAGCCTGTTCCTTGCCGACATCTTATCGTTGAACGTGGGAAAATCGCTGATTCAGAACACCGGATTCGACGGAAGCGGAACCAATTGCGGCGGAGGTGGGCTGTACGACTCTACTCTATGGCAGCACCCTCTTCCCGTCAAACTTATTTCTCCCATAGAAGAGAACAAGGCAGCACGAAGAGTCTTCGAAAAATACTATCACCGCACCAATTGTTTTTGGGCAAAAGCCATTCGCCGCATCAAGCGCACCCTGAAGGGAGATTTTGGCGCCTGACACAGACAAGGAAAAAGAAAATGAATTACCTTTGCACAAAATTCAGGAAGCAATGAGAGTATTAATCATCAATACTTCCGAGCGAATCGGAGGGGCGGCAATAGCGGCAAACCGCTTAATGGAAGCGCTGAAAGGACAAGGCATAAAGGCCAAGATGCTGGTACGCGACAAACAAACCGATCAGGTTACCGTAGTACCGCTGAAGAAGTCGTGGAGACACATCTGGCAATTCGTATGGGAACGTGTAGTGATCTGGAAAGCCAACCATTTCAAGAAACACAATCTCTTTGCCGTCGACATTGCCAATATGGGAACAGACATAACCTCTCTGCCGGAATTTCAGCAGGCCGATGTGATACATCTGCACTGGATCAATCAAGGAATGCTCTCCCTGAAGGACATACAGAAAATCATCGATTCAGGAAAACCAATCGTATGGACCATGCACGATATGTGGCCTATCACCGGTATCTGTCACCATGCACAAGACTGTACCAAGTATCAGACACAATGCCATACCTGTCCGTTGCTGTACAAAGGCCACAAGCACGACTTGTCATATCGGGTTTTTCTGAAAAAACAGAAACTATACAAGAAGGCAAACATCACATTCGTTGCATGCAGCCGATGGCTCGAAGGACTGGCCAAGCATAGTGTGCTGGCACTGGGACATACCGTAACCAATATCCCGAATTCCATCAATACCAACCTGTTCCGTCCGCTGAACAAAACACAGGTGCGCAACAGTCTGAACCTGCCTACCGACAAGAAACTGCTTCTGTTCAGTTCCATGAAGATAACCGACCCCAAAAAAGGTATAGACTATCTGGTAGAAGCATGCAAACTGATTCAGAAAAACCATCCGGATTTCTGCAATTCGCTGGGAGTCGTAGTGGTAGGAAAGGAATCGCAGCAGTATGCCGACCTCTTCCCCTTCCCCATCTATTGTCTGAATTATGTAGGCAATGAAAAAGATTTGGTAAACATTTATAATGCAGTCGATCTGTTTGTCACTCCATCGTTGCAGGAGAACTTGCCCAATACCATTGTAGAAGCGATGTCATGCGGGGTACCGTGTGTAGGCTTCAACATAGGCGGTATTCCGCAAATGATCGATCATCTGCACAATGGCTACGTAGCACAATACAAATCGTCGGAAGATCTTGCCAACGGCATATGCTGGTCGCTGAACGAAGGAGATTACGCCAGCCTCAGCGAAGAAGCCCGCCGAAAAGCGGTAGAGACCTATTCCGAACAGAATGTTGCCATGAAATATATAAAGATTTATAATCACATCACAGGGGAAAATGCATAACATTACACATCTGCATCCGAAGTTTTCTATTATTACTGTAACCTATAATGCCGAAAACGTTCTGGAAGATACTATTCAGAGTGTTATTACCCAGACTTACAGAAACGTAGAATATATCATCGTAGACGGTAAGTCGACCGACAAGACGATGGAAATAGTCAACCGTTACAAGGAGCATATCCACACCATCGTGAGTGAGCCTGATAAGGGCTTGTACGATGCCATGAACAAGGGGATGGCATTGGCAACGGGGGATTATGTCTGTTTCCTGAATGCCGGCGACGAACTTCATGAAGATGATACCCTGCAACTGATGGTACATTCGCTGGCTGGCGTCAACGAATTGCCGGACGTAATGTATGGAGAAACTGCTATCGTCGATGAAGAAGGACATTTCCTGCGGATGCGCCGCCTTTCTGCTCCCGAACAACTGACGTGGAAAAGTTTCCGCGAAGGAATGCTGGTTTGCCATCAGGCCTTTTTTGCCCGCCGTGACAAACTGGTAAACTACGACCTGCATTACCGCTTTTCTGCCGATTTCGACTGGTGTATCCGTATCATGAAGCAGAGCAAGACACTTCATAATACCCACCTCACCCTGATCGATTACCTGAACGAAGGAATGACAACCCGTAACCATAAGGCTTCGCTGAAAGAACGCTTCCGTATCATGTGCAAGCATTACGGATATTTTTCAACCATCCTGCGACACTTATGGTTCGCAGTACGACTGTTGCTTCACAAATAATAACGCTATTTTATTGGAAAGCCTGATAAAAGGTGCTACATTGCACAATAGAAACCATAAACGAACATAACAATGAAACAATTTGCACTTACTTTGTTCTTCTTGTGTACTGCATGCACAGGAATAATTGCTCAGAAACATATTACGAGCCTCAGCCCGTCAATCCATATAGAAGGTATTGTAAAAGATGATATCGGAGATATAAAAGCAGGTACTCCGTTCACACTCCAGCGCTTCGTAAAACTGACTCAATATCAGCCAACGGATCCCAACTACCGGCAAGCGGTCCTGATTATCAACGGGCGGCAGCAAGGTGTAGCGCTGAACAACATGGACAGACTGGAGTTTACTCCTACCGATCCGACAACTTTCTGGCTGTCGGAACAAGTCAATTCCGGACTGGTGACGTATTACGAAAGTAAAGGACTTCAGGAAACCATGAGAAAAGAAATGGAGAATGAAGCCAATACGTACCTCGACGAGCTGGAAAGAGCTAATATGATTTACGAGGATGCTGCCATGGAAGACTATGTACACTGCCTTATGCTGAGCATGATTCCCAAAGAATTCATCGCCGACCGATATGGAATGCCTTATGTACGTATTCTGAAATCTCCGAATCCTGACTTGATCATGTTAAGCAACAACTGTATGCTGGTTTCAAGCGGACTGCTTACGCTGCTCGATACGGAAGATGAGTTGTTCAGCATGCTTGCCAGAGAAATGGCACACTATGTACTCGACCACGCCGTAATAACCGTCAATAAAAACATAAGCCGTGCCAACCGGGCTGCGTTCTGGGGAGCTGTGGCCGATGTTGCTACCACAGCCATAGAAGCTGCACTTTACAATAAATTCGAAAATTACATTCCGGGAGCTGCCTTTACAACCAACGACATTGTGCAGGTACTGGTAAACCATGATATTTACAACCGGATGGGACTGAATTATTCCAAGCAACAGGAAAAAGAGGCGGATAATACTGCTATTCAGTTCATGCAGTTCATGAAAAAAGATCCGACAGCACTGGTCTCAGCTCAGAACAAGATTCTCCAGTATTACGAAGAGATAAAAGATAAAAGCGTGCTGGAAAAATACGGTATATACAGCAGTCTGGAAGACAGATTGGAGAAGTTGCAGAAAGACTATCCGCTGAAGGAAACAACCAAAGATCCTATCTATCTGAAACGTACCAGCGGACTGGTAAGCTTTTCTGCATCCATGATGGAGTACAACAGAGATTATATGCAAGCCATGAAGCTGGCTCAAAAGAACATCGATAACAAAATGGCTTGTGCCGACGATTATGTGGTTATGGCAAAATGTATCATGAAGCAGAGCAATACTGCAGAAAGCAATCGGGAAAGCAAGGAACTGCTGGAAAAAGCAGAATCGATGAGTGAATTCCCCGATGTGAATATCTCGAAACAGAAAATTCTTTTACTGCTCCGCGACAACAAGCAGAAGGATGCCGTAACAGAAGTCAACCAGTACATTAAGTTATTGAATGATATCCATCAGGCTCCTCACAGCGAGGACGATGAACAATGGCTTGCCAAAGAATATCATTGGGCAAATACTCTGCTGAAACAATTGTATATTCTATAGCCAATTCCTAAAAGAAACCTTCAGAGAGGAAACAGAAATTTCGCCATACAATAAGAAAACGTCAGGACATCTCATTCAAAATGTCCTGACGTTTTCTTATTTTTTGTACAAAAGTTTTTTTCTTTTGTACAAATTCTTTCGAAAGATTGCAACGGATTTTTCCGAATCTTCCTTATGCTTCTTTGCGCTTACGCAGTTGCAATACGATGGCCACGATGGCTACCACTGCCAGTATACCCAATGCGGCAAAAGCAATGGCTTCGGTTACATGCAGCGATCTCGGGTCGAAGACAAAGCGTACCGTATGCTTTCCTGCCGGAACATTCATCGCACGGAGAATGTAGTCGGCACGTCCGTGAACAGTTTCTTTTCCGTCAACGTATGACTCCCATCCCGGATAATAGATTTCAGAGAATACGACCACTCCACCCTTCTGTGAGTTAACCTCATAAATCAGTTCATTAGGCTCGTAACTCTTCAGCACGACGGTACTCAGACTATCTTTTCCAGCACCCGAATCTTTCACTTCGTCAGCAAAGCGCTTGTCCACGACAGCTACCTTTGCCGGATCGATATGATGGATAGCCTCTATCTCCTCATTCGCATTGTTCACATACTGTACCTTATCTACAAACCAGGCATTGCCCAACGCATACGGATTGTAAATAGGAACGGTAGAACCTCCCTGAAGAGGGAAGATGAAGTAACGAGTATTCAACATATTCAATACAGAGCAATGAGAAGGATCGACCTTTGTCATATCACCGCCTACAGCCGGAAGTTCCTTAAACAGATTACCCATTTCACCTTGTATATGTTCTTCTATCATTTCCTGATAACGGCGCAATTTGGCAGCGTGATAACCTCCGATGCTCTTGTGCCAGTACGAAGTCTCGTTTTCATTGAAAGTATTGCTTGCCAGATTCAGTACACGATAGTCGAGTGTCTTATCCTCCAAAATCTTCTTATCCGTTTCCGAAGGCTTCAGAAAAGGCTGCATCTCGGTACCTTTTGCCACGAACTGCCCGTCGTACAGATAACGCTTGTTCACGCTCCACATATCCACCAGACACAATACAGCCAAAGCCGCTACCAGAAAACCTGCTTTCAGCTTTCCGGCGCAATATGCCCACAGCAAGGCTACACCGATGATGATGACAAAGAAGCTTCTCCAGGCATCAGATGTAAAGATCGCTACGCGCATCTCTTCCAGATTCATCAGTATAGGAGCAAGCTGCTCGGCCGGGATAGCGTTTTGCAAAGCGCTCATCTCCATACTCGAAACATAGGTCGGGAAGAACACCCGCGGAGCAATGGCAAACAACAACGACAGTCCGCCTGTCAGTCCCAGACTGATATAGAAAGCTTTTGCTTTTTCCTTTAACAGCGAAGGACGGTCAATCACTTCCTTCAATGCCATGATAGCCAGCAGTGGAATCGTAAATTCGGCAATGACAAGAATAGACGATACCGCGCGGAACTTATTGTACATCGGAATATAATCGATAAAGAAATCGGTCAGTCCCATGAAGTTCTTTCCCCACGACAGTAAAATAGAAAACAGCGTGCCGCCCAGCAAAGCCCATTTCATCGGACCTTTTACGATAAAGCAGCCCAAAATGAACAGGAACATCACGAAAGCTCCCACATATACCGGCCCCGATGTACCCGGCTGTTCGCCCCAGTACTGACCAATCTGGCTATACAGTCCCATGTAAGTCGGGTCGGCTTTCTTCATTGCCGTTTCGTTCTGTGAAAGAGGAACAGAAGCCCCACCCTTTACGTTAGGCACAAGCAACGAGAATGTTTCCCCGATGCCGTAACTCCACTGAGTAATATAGTCACGTTCCAGTCCGCTTCCCGTCTGATTGGCCGAGTGTTCTTTTACCAATTCACTCTTTCCACGCATACTCTCTTTACTATACTGATACGTATGGTAGATATTCGACAAGTTAATACATATACCCAAGATACCTGCAACCACAAGTACTCCGGTCGATTTCAGGAACTGCGGGAAACGCTTTTCCTTCCATGCAGAAACTCCATAAGCTATGGCGATAAACAACATGACAAAGAGGAAATAATACGTCATCTGCATGTGGTTCGACACGATTTGCAGTGCCACAAACAAAGCAGTCAACAAACCACCCCACAAATACTTACCTCGGTATATCAAGACCATACCTGCTATGGTAGGCGGTATGTAAGCAAGTGTCACAAACTTCCAGATATGTCCGGCAGCAATGATGATAAAGAAGTAGGAAGAAAAGGCCCAGATAATTGCTCCCAGAGCAGACAACCAGACTTTAAAGTTGAATGCACGCAGCAAGATGTAGAAGCCCAGCAGCATGATAAAGATGTATCCGGCATAAGTAGGAAGAAACAGCCGGTAGATTTCCTGAACAAAATTCAGTGTACGGCTCGATTCATATCCCGGAGCCAGCTGATAAGTCGGCATTCCACTGAACAACGAGTTTGTCCATCGGGTAGCTTTGCCATGCTTTTCGTAATATTCCTGATGTTCTCTTCCGGCTCCGATACCTGCTACAGCATCGTGCTGTGCCAGGATGCGTCCTTCTGTAATGGCCGGAAAGAAATAAGCGACCGATATTATTGCAAAGAGCACAATCGCCACAATATCAGGGAGAAGTTTCTTTAATTGATTCATACAGAAATAGTTTATTAATTAATGTTTTCAGACAGCAAAGATAACACAATAGTCCATGAAAAATAGTAACTTTGTCAGCGAAAATCATAAAATAATATGAAAATAGGAATCATAACCGCCATGTCTTCAGAGCAGAAGCAGCTGGCTAACCAACTGAGAGAAAAAACAGAATGTACCAAAGGTCCTTTCAGCTATATAGAAGGAACCATCAAGAACAATACCATTATACTGATGCAATGCGGTATAGGCAAGGTGAATGCGGCTGCCGGAGCAGTAGAGCTGATCCGCAATTTTGAGCCCGACTGCATTATCAGTACGGGAGTAGCCGGAGGTATCGATACCTGCCTGAAAGTGATGGATGTGGTAGTAAGCCGACAAATCGTATACCACGACGTATGGTGTGGCGAAGGAAATGCATACGGACAAATTCAGGGACTCCCTACTTTCTTCAATGGCGATGAAACGCTTTACAACTGTGCCATGTCGCTCGATACGGAAACAGCTATCCACGGCGGACTGATTTGCAGCGGCGACAAGTTCATTACCGACCGCAGCGAACTGAATATCATTAAGGGTAATTTTCCCGAAGGTCTTGCCGTCGACATGGAATCGGCAGCCATAGCTCAGATTTGTTACTTGTATAAAGTTCCGTTTATCAGTTTCCGCATCATCAGCGATACACCGGGGGCAGACAAGCATTTCGAACAATACCAGAATTTCTGGGGAGAAATGGCCGACCGTTCCTTCCACGTTACAGAAACATTCTTAAAGGCTTTGCCAAACAAATTATAATTAAACCAAGAGGATTATGAAAAAAATACCAAGTTTTACCGTCGATCATATCCGTCTGTTACGTGGTATTTATGTATCACGCAAAGACACTGTAGGAAACGAAATTGTCACGACCTTCGATATCCGCATGAAAGAGCCGAACCGTGAACCATGCCTCAGCCCTTCGGCTATCCACACCATGGAGCACCTGGCTGCTACCTTCCTGCGCAATCATCCGGTATGGGCCGATAAAATTATCTACTGGGGCCCGATGGGCTGCCTTACCGGCAATTATCTGGTTGTAAAAGGTGATCTCGAATCGAAAGACATCCTTCCGCTGATGCAGGAAACCTTCCGCTTCATTGCCGATTTTGAGGGCGATGTACCCGGAGCCAGCGCAAAAGACTGTGGCAACTATCTGATGATGAATCTTCCGATGGCACGCTGGGAAGCAGCCAAATACCTGCACGAAGTATTGGAAAACATCACCGAAGCACAACTTCAGTATCCGGAATAAACCGGATACGAATCCTATAAAAACAAATCGAGCCGCCCTTTCTTCAAGAGGCGGCTCGATTTGTTTTCTGTTGCAGCAAGTAACGGATTACTTACGCAGACCGAGTTCCTTAACGATAGCACGGTATCTCTCGATATCGCGGTTCTTCAGGTAAGTCAGCAAAGAACGACGCTTACCTACCAGTGTTGTCAGAGCTCTTTCAGTGCTATAATCTTTTCTGTTGAGCTTCATGTGCTCAGTCAGGTGAGAAATACGGTATGAAAACAATGCAATCTGTGCTTCAGGTGAGCCAGTATCAGTGTTAGACTTTCCGTACTTTCCAAAGATTTCTTGTTTTTTAGCTGCGTCTAAATACATAATTTTGACTGTTTAAAATATATAAATTTTGATTTTGCGGTGCAAAGGTAAAGATAATCTTCCATATAACAATGAGTTAAGCGAAAAAATATTGATAATCGTTCCGAAATATACTCCAGTACATGTCATCTGCACACAAAATTCATCGGCAAAGATTTCAAGCATCACGTTTTCAGCACTGGTCAGTAGAGCCCGGCTACATCGTAATCTGCCAACTTTATTCACCCAAAATCAAGATTTTCACTACAAATATCAAAGAAAAATCGTAACTTTGCACTCCAAATAATATTTCTATTAGGTATAGTATGCAAGATATCAGAAACATTGCCATTATTGCCCACGTAGACCACGGAAAAACTACATTGGTGGACAAGATGATGCTAGCGGGACACTTATTCCGCAATGACCAAACCAATGGCGAATTGGTGCTGGATAACAATGATCTGGAACGTGAAAGAGGTATAACTATCCTTTCGAAGAACGTTTCCATCAATTACAAGGGTACAAAAATCAATATTATCGATACTCCGGGGCACGCCGACTTCGGTGGAGAAGTAGAACGTGTCTTGAACATGGCAGACGGATGTATCCTGTTGGTCGACGCGTTCGAAGGCCCGATGCCGCAGACACGTTTCGTATTGCAAAAGGCTTTGCAAATCGGTTTGAAGCCGATCGTGGTTGTCAATAAGGTAGATAAACCTAACTGCCGTCCGGAAGAGGTTTACGAAATGGTATTCGACTTGATGTTCAGCTTGAACGCTACCGAAGACCAGCTCGATTTCCCGGTTCTTTACGGTTCTGCCAAGAATAACTGGATGGGTGAAGACTGGAAGACTCCGACCGGAACCATCACTCCGTTGCTGGACGCTATCGTCAAATATATACCGGCTCCCCAACAGTTGGAAGGAACCCCGCAGATGCTGATTACGTCACTCGATTATTCTTCATATACAGGTCGTATCGCCGTAGGCCGTGTACACCGCGGAACCATCAGCGAAGGCATGAACATTACACTTGCCAAACGCGACGGTACGATGGTTAAATCAAAAATCAAGGAAGTACATACCTTCGAAGGTCTGGGACGCAAGAAAGTACAGTCTGTATCTTCAGGCGATATCTGTGCCATTGTAGGTGTAGAAGGCTTCGAAATTGGTGATACTATCTGCGATTTCGAAAATCCGGAACCTCTGCCTCCTATCGCTATCGACGAACCGACCATGAGTATGTTGTTCACCATCAACGATTCTCCGTTCTTCGGTAAAGAAGGTAAGTACGTTACTTCACGTCACATTCACGACCGTCTGATGAAAGAGCTCGACAAGAACTTGGCATTGCGTGTACGCAAGACAGAAAACGAAGACGGTAAATGGATCGTTTCCGGACGTGGTGTGTTGCACTTGTCTGTCTTGATCGAAACCATGCGTCGTGAAGGTTACGAACTTCAGGTAGGACAGCCTCAGGTTATCTTCAAGGAAATAGACGGCGTAAAATGTGAGCCGATTGAAGAGCTGACCATCAGCGTACCCGAAGAATTTGCCAGCAAGATGATCGATATGGTTACCCGCCGTAAGGGTGAAATGGTTTCTATGGAAACTCAAGGCGACCGTGTAAACATCGAATTCGATATGCCTTCACGTGGTATCATCGGTCTGCGTACCAACGTACTGACAGCTTCACAGGGAGAAGCTATCATGGCTCACCGTTTCAAAGAATACCAGCCATACAAGGGTGATATTCCTCGTCGTACAAACGGTTCTATGATTGCTATGGAAAGCGGAACTGCATTTGCTTATGCCATCGATAAGCTGCAAGACCGTGGTAAGTTCTTTATCTATCCTCAGGACGAAGTATATGCCGGTCAGGTAGTGGGAGAACATGTTCACGAAAACGACCTGGTTGTCAATGTAACCAAATCGAAGAAACTGACCAACATGCGTGCTTCTGGATCGGACGATAAGGCTCGTATTATTCCTCCGGTTATCTTCTCACTGGAAGAAGCTTTGGAATACATCAAGGAAGACGAATATGTAGAAGTTACTCCGAAGAGCATGCGTATGCGTAAAATCATTCTGGACGAAACAGAACGTAAGCGTGCAAACAAGAACCAATAAAACAATCATCTATATAGACTAAAAACAGGAAAGGGCAAGCTAAGCTTGCCCTTTCCTGTTTTCGTATATTCTCTTCACGCCCATACCGGACGCAACACTACCCGGAATACAGGAATCATTTCCTGTAAACCAGATTGTTTGTATTCATGCGCTGCATATACTGCTGGATAAACGATTTCAACTGTGTTTCCATTGCCCGAAGTGTATCCTGAGGCATAGTATCCTTCACATCATCTTTCAGCAGGCGGTCGGTACGGTAACGATAAGCCTTCAATACTTTCTCACCATCAAACTGAATCATGTAATTTCCTTTCACAAACTGATAAACATTCGTACCCATCACATTATTTACCGAGAACTTATCAGCTACCGGAGTATGAAGAGCATCCTGTCCGAAACCTACATACGGACGGTCGTAACCCAACAGTCCCAATACAGTAGGCATAATATCAATCTGTTCTACAATCTTATCTTCCATTCCACGGAGCTCCGGCATACCGGGAGCATAAAACAAAATAGGTACACTATACAGTCCCAAGTCGGTCAGATACTCAGGATAGGTACCAAAGCTGGTATGATCGGCAGTGATTACAAACAGTGTATTCTTGAACCATGGCTGATGCGAAGCCTTCTCAAAAAAGAGCTGTAAGGCATGATCTGTGTAACCGATACAACGCTGAAGCGGAGTCGGTCCGTCGGGGAACTTACCTTCATAACGTGCCGGTATTGCAAACGGATGATGGGAACTTGCCGTAAACACGGAAGTAACAAACGGCTGTTTGAATTCCGTCATCTTGTCACAATAGTATTGCAAGAACTCTTCGTCCCAGATAGCCCATGTACCATCGAAATCCTCATCCCCGTGATAACGCGGATCTTCATTGTACTCCGTACGTCCGAAATAATCGGTAAAACCAGCTGAACGGGCAAACGCCTGAAAGCCCATCGAACCATTCATGGCTCCATGAAAGAAAGCCGAATAATATCCTTTATTCTTGGTCAGTTCACCAGCTATACTGGACACATCGTTCAGCGAAGCCGGAGTAAGGAAGAACGGCTCAACAAAACTCGGTATAGACGACAAGACCGAAGGCATTCCCTCAATACTCTTTCGCCCGTTAGCATATGTATATGTAAAACTCAAGCTCTTTGTCAACAGCGAATCGATAAACGGAGTATACCCTTTGTACTTTCCATTATCCAGATCACGGTTCAGACTGCCCACAAATTCCTTAGTAAAGCTCTCCCAGATGATTACAACCACATTCATCGGCTTGAATTGCACCGAATCGGCAGGAACATGCACCGGAGAATATACGGCAAGTGCCTCATTGTCCGGCATGTAATTGGGTACAACAAACGGTTTTTTGTCTAATGTACGGAAAATAGAAAACGGTGTGTTCAAGACTACTCCTGCATCCAGCGGACGGTCTACGTACTGATTGGCATTACTGATTGTAATCGGGCGCGTAGCAGTTGTCATACCTCCACGCATGCCAAATACCGTAAACGGTATGGCAATCAGTAAGGTAACCGTCTGCAACACATAATACTGCCATTTGCTATATACTGGAATATTCCGCGGTGCCCGATACAGCTTATAGATACCATAACAGAAAACGACAGCTAAAATCACCAGATACCAGTGCGAAATAAACTCATCCATGAAAATAGAAGCCAAGTTACCTCCGCCTTCATGCCCAAATTCCTGAAAAACACTCATCGTAGTACGTCGTCCGGAAAAACGGAAATACACACAATCCACCAGATTCGATATCAGGAAAAAGCCGTTGACCACCGTAAAAATCCAGCGGACAACCTTATAGAAAGTAGCATTTTCTTTCCAATGGAACGGCAACAGAAACAACAATATAAACAAGGCATTACTATACAGAATAGCCGTCGTATCGAAGATAATACCCGCCCCGAACATATTCAGCGCATATTTCCACGTCAGATTCTCACTGAACAGACGGAAGTTCTCGAGCAAAAAGGTCAGACGACAGAGCGAATAACACACATAGATAATGAGCAAATTCCATATCAGGGAAAGCACATTCGAAAACAATTCTTTTTTCATTGCCAATGTTTTTGGAAGTTAAGAACGGCAAAGTTAACGATTATTTTCTAAACCTGCCTAAGACCTTATTTTAAAATAACTTTTCGGCAAAACAGAACACAAAATAAGAAACTTCAAACACCTTTCCTTATATTTGCAACTGAAAACCAATCTATCACAACATGAAAAAGAAAACTATCATCCGACTTAGCATCACACTGATTGTCATCGTGGCACTCGGATTGTGGATTAACTCACGCTGGAGCGCATGGTTCCACAACGAAGAAGAACTTCCTTACGCACCGCTGTCAGAGCCCGGGAGGGTACTGCTGACCTTCGGCGACGAAAATGAGCTGTCACGCAACATCAGCTGGCAATACGACTCCATAGTCGTACCGTCGCACGTCGACCTGGTAGACACCCTTTCCAAAGATACCGTACAGATTGAAGCACAGGGAGAAACCTTCCGTTCGCGCAGTGGAATAGCAGCTTACTATGTCGCCAAGCTACGTTCCCTGCAGCCCGACCGCTATTATACTTATCGTGTATGCAATGAGAGCAAGGCCTCACCTTGGTATAGCTTCCGCACATACAACCAGTCCACCCGAAAAGACTATTCATTTATGTATGTAGGTGATGTACAAGACAGCATCCATGGAAAAGCCAACGATTTCTTCCGCGAAGCTCTACGATGCCATCCCGATACCGAATTCCTTGTTTTCGGAGGCGACCTGACCGAGCGTCCGACTGAACAACGCTGGGAAGAAACATATCGCGGACTAGACTCCATTGGACAACGCTATCCCGTCATTACGGTTACCGGAAATCATGAATACCTGAAATACATCATTCGCAAGCTGGAACGCCGCTTCTCACTGGTATTCTCTTACTACCTCGACTCAATGGTTGGAGAGAATCAAGTATATACCCTAAAATACAACGACATGCAAATCTTCTGCCTCGACAGCAACCGCGAGTTCTTCTATCTGTGGACTCAGAAAAAATGGCTGGAAGAACAGCTCAAGAAAAGCGACGCACGATGGAAAATCGTCGTACTTCATCATCCGCTGTACTCCATCAAAGGCAGCATGAACAACTTGTTTCAGCGCACCATGTTCAACCCGCTGGTAGAGAAATATGGCGTCGACCTCGTATTGCAAGGACACGAACACGCTTATGCCCGTATGACTGCCCACGGAGAAAACGGAGAGCCTCAATCCCCTGTTTATACTGTCAGCCACTGCTCACCCAAAAACTACTACATCGAGTTCGACAAACGATTTGACAAGTTCGGTACGGGCAGCCGTTACTACCAGCAAATCCGTGTGCATGGCGATACACTTACCATGAACGCCTACGATGCCACCACCAATGACTTGTACGATGCTGTCGATATAATAAAAGATAAAACCGGAAAATCTCGACTAGAAGACCGCGGAAAAGAAATTCCCGAAGCACTGATATTCCATTCCAACGGAGGGAAGAAAGAAGAAGCCTTCCAGAAACGAATTGATGAATACAAACAGCGGAAAGGTATCTGATAATAACTAAGAGAAGTCGCATCAAACTCATATAGAGAGTAATGATGCGACTTTTTTGTATCTCAACAGCAGAGGAAAGTCCCCTTATCTGCCCAACAAATAAAACTTCACGGCATTGCAGAAATGCTTGAACGAACGTTCCAACTTTCTGCCGAACTTATGGTCGCGCCAGCTTCCGTACACCCGATGCTCCCCAAACGCATCCGGACTATGCTTGAAACGGCTTCTGGGTGACAGCCAATGCGTAGGATAAATATCGATGCCTTTCAGATGCTGTTCCTCTTCCTTGCAGACATATCCCCTGCGTTCCGCAATACTCCGCATGATATACGGCGAAACCGTCTGATCCAGCGAACCATCAGGACGAATAAAATCACGCGTCTGATAATACTCAAAGACCTCCTTGCAGAAATCATTTCCCTTTGAACCGATAAAGAAGGCAGCCTGAATACCATAATCTGTTTCTCCTTCCTCCCACCGCTCATTGAATGTAGCACATCCCGTTTCAGGAATAAACCGGTCGAAACGCTTATGCAGATAAATATCACTGTCCATATACACGCCTCCTTCCTTATATACAGCATAAAAACGGACAACATCTGCTGCGAACGCCCATTTCCTGACCGACAACGCCTGATCTATATATTTACAACCGATAGCTTTAGCATCCTCGTACGTCCAGACACGCACAGTATAATCGGGAAGCACACGCTTCCAGCTTGCAAGACAAATCTTAATTTCCAGTGGATAAGGATCCTTGCTGAACCAGCACAAATGAATAATTTTCGGGGGCATGATAGTTATGATTTTTGAGTATTCCACGACATTTTCAACCATTCTTCTTTTGTTCGTTTCCAGCGGTTATGACTCCATAACCAATAAGCCGGAGCTTCCTTTATCTGTTGTTCCAGATGTTCCGAATACATATCGGTCAGCCGATACTCAGGTAATTCGGCAGGATGCAAGGTCAGCAACTCGAAAGTACCATGATAATACCCACGTTTCACTCTGGTAACCTTTACATAATAGACCGCAGCATCCAGCCGCCGTCCGATACGTTCCGTACCTTGAAAGAACGCGGTATCCCGATGCAGGAATGTTGTCCAGTGACTCATTCCTTCCCATCCGGGAGCCTGATCGGAAATAAAACCTATCATCACCTTCTTCTCTCCCCGGCTGAGCGTCACCAGCCGGCGCAACGTTTCCTTCATCGGAATAGACTCACCACCGAACTGCCCGCGAAGACGAAGAAACAACTTATCGAAAGCCTTATTATACAGAGGATGATAAATCTGTCCGCAATGTATTTCTGGAAACCAGTATTGCAAGGAAGCTACATACTCCCAGTTACAGTAATGCCCCAAGTACAGGAAACAGCATTTTTTATTTTCCTTTTCAAGTGTTTCCTTCACCTTATCCAATCCCGTGAAATTCATCCTTTTCATCATCTGCTTTTTCGACATGGAAAACAACTTGATGGTTTCTACCACATAGTCGCAGAAAAAATGATAGAACTCCTTTTCTATCTTCAGAATCTCTTTTTCACTTTTTTCAGGAAATGAACCGGCAATGTTACGATGCACGATATCCCGACGGTATTTCAAACCATAGAATAACGGGACAAACAGCATATCGGAAATAAAATAAAGCACCCTCAATGGTAACAAAGAGAGCAGATACCAGAAGAAAAAAACCAGATAATATATGAATTTCATTGAATTGCCATGTTTCAGTTAAATTGCAAATTTATAAAATAATATGCAAAAGCCCCCTCTTTGTATCAAAGAAAACAATAAATTACACTATCTTTGTGCACTATATTATAACAGAAGTATTTCCTGCATGAAAGAATTTTTCCAAATGATGCGGCGGTTTATCTCGCCCTACAAGAAATATGTTATCGGCGCAGTAGGTCTAAACCTGTTGTCCGCGGTATTCAATGTCTTCTCTTTTTCACTTCTCATCCCGATACTGAATATCTTGTTCAAAACCGGCGATTCAGAAAAAGTATATCATTTCATGGAATGGGGAAGCGGCGAACTGAAAGACGTAGCCGTAAACAATTTCTACTATTACGTATCCCAACTGATAGACAAGTTCGGTCCTTCTACTACACTGCTGTGGCTGGGACTCTTCCTTGCAGGAATGACATTGCTGAAAACCGCATGCTATTTCGGTTCTACAGCCATCATGATTCCGCTTCGTACCGGTGTAGTGCGTGATATCCGTATCATGGTTTATTCAAAGGTAATGTACCTGCCGCTCAGTTTCTTGTCGGACGAACGAAAAGGTGACATCATTGCCCGCATGAGTGGTGACGTAGGTGAAATAGAAAACTCCATCACCAGTTCACTCGATATGTTACTGAAAAACCCGATTCTTATCATTTCTTATTTTGCAACTCTGATCGTAACCAGCTGGCAACTCACCCTGTTTACCATCATTGTACTACCGGGAATGGGATGGATCATGGGACGCGTAGGACGACAACTGAAACGTCAGTCACTCGATGCCCAGAACAAATGGAGTGAAACCATGTCGCAGTTGGAAGAAACACTGGGTGGTATGCGTATTATCAAGGCATTTATCGCTGAAGATAAAATGATAAACCGCTTTGTAAAATGCAGCAACGAATTCCGTAATGCGACCAACCGAGTGGCCATGCGCCAGAGCCTCGCCCACCCTATGAGTGAGTTCTTAGGAACCGTACTCATCGTACTTGTACTTTGGTTCGGTGGCTCACTGATTCTAAGTGCTAACTCTACCATCAACGCTTCCACCTTCATTTTCTATATGGTGATACTTTACAGCATCATCAACCCGCTGAAAGATTTCTCCAAGGCAAGTTACAACATCCCAAAAGGGCTCGCCTCAATGGAACGTGTGGACAAGATTCTGAAGGCTCCCAACAACATCGTAGAACGTCCTGATGCCGAACACATCACCGAAATGAAAGAAGGACTGGAGTTCCGCAACATCTCGTTCAGCTACGGTACCCATGAAGTACTTCATAACGTCAGCCTGAAAGTACGCAAAGGTCAAACTATCGCCTTGGTAGGGCAAAGCGGTTCAGGAAAATCGACGCTGGTCGATCTGGTTCCTCGCTTCCATGATGTACAAGAAGGTGAAATCTTGATTGACGGAAAGAACATTAAAGATCTGGTAGTAAAAGATCTTCGCGGACTGATTGGTAATGTAAACCAGGAAGCCATCTTGTTCAACGACAGCTTCTTCAACAACATTGCCTTCGGGGTAGACAATGCCACCATGGAACAAGTCGTTGCCGCTGCCAAGATAGCCAATGCACACGATTTCATTATGGAAACAGAAAAAGGTTACGATACCAACATTGGTGACCGTGGCTGCCGCTTGTCAGGAGGACAGCGCCAGCGTATCTCGATAGCCCGCGCTATTCTGAAGAATCCAGCCATCTTAATTCTGGACGAAGCGACTTCTGCTCTCGATACAGAAAGCGAACGCCTGGTACAGGAAGCACTGGAACGCCTGATGAAGACCCGTACCACCATTGCCATCGCACACCGCTTGTCGACTATCAAAAATGCAGACTGCATCTATGTACTCTATGAAGGTCGTATAGTAGAAAGCGGTAAGCACGAAGAACTGCTTCAGAAAAACGGCTATTACAAACGCTTAAACGATATGCAGGCTCTGTAAATTCTTACCATACCAAACGCATAATATTACAAAAGGTCTTGTACTATTTTTCTTTGGTACAAGATCTTTTATTTTCTCTTCGGTCGCTTTCAATTATTTTTTGTACAAAAATAGAAAAAGGAAGCAGTCTTTTCATAAAAAATCATTTAATGATAAAGGACAATAGCTTACTTGTAAAATACATGGATACAAAGATTTTAAAGATATAGAATTGTGTTTATCTATTAAAAACTATACTTTTGCAAAGAGAAAAGCTTATCGAATTCCTCATTCAGAAACTAGGCTATCTCCTAAAATAACGGACAGATATGAATAAAGTTCCTATATTCTTTTGTTTTGATAAAAATATGGTAATCCCAGCGGGCGTATGTATCACTTCAATGCTCCTCAACAAGGATACAGAAACCTTCTATGATTTTTTCATTTTATATAATGAAGAAAATCTTCCATTAGAATATAGAAGTCAAATCCTAAAATTACAAGATTTCTATTCAAAAGATTGTCGAATTTCCTTTTTCAATATAGGAAAATCATTTAACAATGCCTACGAAGTACGAAACATCACAGTCAGTACTTATTATCGTTTATTAGTGCCTGAACTCATAGATCAAATAAACAATTTACATCAAACAGATTATCAAACAATAATCTATTTAGATGTTGACACTATAATAGAATGTGATCTTTCAGAACTTCTAACTTTATCTCAAATCCAAACAGAAATCTGTTTGTTAGGGGTATGCGAATCACCAACATATTGTGATGTAAATACATCTTATTGGGAAAAAATAGGTTGTGACCCTTCTTCTTATATTAATGCAGGAGTACTCATTATGAACATTCCAGCCTTACAAAAGATGGAGTTTACCTCTCAGTGTTTATTGCATAAGAATAAAAAATATACATACCAAGATCAAGACATTATAAATATTGTATGTAAAGGGAAAATAGGATTTTTACCCCTAAAATACAACTATACATCACTTTTATATTCATTGTCTATAGAAAATGAGAAATTTAAGAAATTAAAAGCTAAAGAAATTACAGAATGTTCTCATTGCATTATACATTATACAGGCAATAAACCTTGGAGCGATTTTTGTTTAAGAGCAGAATACTGGTGGTATTATTATAAACACTCTATTTTCAAAGATGAAAATTTTTATATAAAAAATCATCGAGCTATATCTAAAAAGTTATTATCAGATTGCTCTTATAAACAAATAAAAAAAGTATTTCTAAAGAAATTTAAAGAAAAATATTTCCATCTTTAAAAAATAAGAACGATGCCTAATTCAACATGTAAAGTTAGTATAATAGTTCCAAACTACAATTACGAACGATATTTGGAAGAGCGTATTAATTCCATTTTAAATCAAACATACACTGATTATGAATTAATCCTGTTAGATGATGCATCAACAGATAACAGCGCAGAATTGCTTTATCAATATCAAAATCATCCGAAGGTTTCACATGTCATTATTAATAAAGAAAATAGTGGAAGTCCCTTCAAACAATGGATGAAAGGAATTCTGTTGGCTAAAGGTGAATGGATATGGATAGCAGAAGCCGATGATTCGTCAAAACCCAATTTTTTGGAAACGTGTATCAGGCAAATAGAAAAAGAAGAAAATATATCATTTGTCTACACTGGTTCCAGTTTTATGGATCAAAACAGTCAAATATTGGAAGGAGATTTTAATAGATGGAATGGAAGAGATAAGATTAATGCTGCAACATTTCCCGGCAAGAAATTAGCTGAACATAATTTATACTGGAGAAATACAATTATAAATGCAAGTGCAGCTATATTCTCTAAGAAAAATGCTCTACTGCTACAAAATGAAGACTTTCTAAAAATGAAAAACTGTGGAGATTGGCTCTTCTGGTTCCGAATGGCATTGCTGGGTAACGTCACTGAAATCTATCAGAATCTAAATATTTACCGTTATCACCAATCCCAAACAAGAAAAGGTCTAGTTACAGGTCGCTTATGGGAGGAATTATTCCCTGCCACTCTCTACATAGAAAAATATTTTCCTAATATAACTAAATATAAACGTAAGTTATGTCACGCTTCTATTTATAGACAAATACGTAAAACTAAAAATAAAGAAATAAAACGGAAATTACAGGCAGCATACAAACAAGCATTTAAGTCAAATCCTACCCTCGATTACTATTTTCTAAAACTTAATCTTCATCTAAGTTTTATACCTTGGATTCTGACTGAAGACAAAGATCGTTTGCGGAAGAAATAAATTACTTCTTCCGCAAATAATAATACATCTTTAACTTTAACGGAAGTATATATTTTTTCATAAAAGACCGTCTTTTTTCTCGCCAACAACATTCTGGCTTAAATATTTTTATTCCATAAGTATAATATATACTTTGACGAGGAAAATATACTCCCTTTATTTTACCTTTATATAGATAAGACAAAAGCTGCAAAACATTTATCTTAGTTAAGACACGATAATAGTTAGAACCATCTTCGTAAATACCTAACTTATCAAAGGTTGAAAAACGAATATTGCAAGACATTTCCAAAAAAGCCTTTAAATAAAGTCCTCCAAAAACAGACATCGCTTGCGAAAAATCTAAATAATCATAAGCACCTATTAATTGAGCAAATTGTTGCAAAGCTTTTGTATTATCCTCAACTATTTCTTGAGATTGAGTATACTTTATATCTTTAAACTTAGGCTTTATCCCATCTTTTCCATAATAATATCCCTTAGTAGAAGCATAAGATGACGCAGAATAATATTGTTCTAATAAAGTTACAACATTAGATTTATAAAGACTGGAGCCATAAAAACTATGAAATATGCCATAACGAGGAGCTAAACTTTCTGGTGCACATCCCCAATAGAACCCTTCTACCAATCTTCCCCCTTCATTGGTAAGTATTCTATTTATCATCAAACGAGAAGTTCCTATCCATCCAATATCTACTAAAGCTTGCTTTTCAACATTGAACAATCCTTCTTGAGTAAAATACTCAATGAGTACCTTACGTTCGTCTTTTGCTTTCTTTAAAATCAATTCTTTTACTTCTGCCGACTGTAAGACTTCAAAAAATAAATCTTCTTGTTCAGAAGTCAATATTTTTTTAAAAGTGATTCGGTTAGTAAATACATCTCCAAGCTCTTCTAAAGTGGTATGAAGTCCGTCAAGTATATCTTTTACTTTTACTTTGTGATGACAAAAAGAAGTGACTCCTTTATTCTCATACATTTCTTCACGACTTAATGAATAAATGCTGGGTAAAAATAAAGAATAACGAGAAACAAATAAATAATTCAATTTAATTTCTGGATATCTCTTCTGAACAACTTCAGCAATCTTATACAAGATATAACCGTCCCGTGATAAAAAATGTAGTTTGGTTATTCCTAAATCTTTTGCTTTCTTAAAAATAAAATCTATATAAGGATAATATAAAGAAGCTATAAAATCAGTTGCATTATCTATATTATCACCTTTTTTCTGCAATGAAAGTCGTGTTGCACGCTGTAATCCTACTAAAACAGAAAGATCTGAATAAAAAGGGAAAAAAGCCGATGAAGATAATATAAATTGTTCTACAGATGTATAATCGGTATGAACTAATGTTGCTTTTATTCCTCTTTTTGCAGCTTTCTTATAATCACTATATGCATTATCACCATAATGTTCCCATAAAGTAATAGGATCAAAATTCTTACGTACTATTTCATATAACGTTCCTTCGCTTTTTGTTGCTCGATATTCACACGAAACAAAGACCTTATCACCTATATCGGCACACCCTTCTTCAAGGAGTTTAGATTTTAAGACCCGCTCAGGTAAATACATATCAGAAATAAAACAAATAGTATAACCTTCATTACGTTTCTTCAAGATTAACTGTTTTATCTCGTCAACAGCAACAAGTTCCGCAAACTCTAGTTCAGTTTCCATTGTGATAAGCTGTGCAACATTCCATCCAGGAAAAGAAACTGTATCAAATTCTGTATATATATCCTCCAATTTCAGGTAATTATCTTTCAAGCGAATCATTGCCTTTTGTTCTGCCTCTTTACGCCACTGAAAGAATGAATTTTGCAAAGCCTGATTTTGAGGATATATACGTTTGGACAAAAGATAAAAAATATTATCCGGAGCACCACATTTACGAACTAGTGTTGTATCAAATATATCAAATGAAGCTAATTTCATAGTTTTTCAAATCAAATATAATCATAATACTTTGAGTCTGTCACGCTTGATCGTAATCAGCCATGGACAAATGAATCTTAAATAATTATTCAGATGGAAAAGTCTCAAATCGGAGGCTTTTCCTCCCAAACGCTCACTTAAATACTCACTAAGCTCAACTCTTTTCTTTGCATCGTTCAGCTTTTTTATTTTACGGCATATCATACCATGGGCTAACCTGCGCTTATACTTTTTCATCTCAGGGAAAGTCCTCTCCATCAAAGAAAGTACATCGATATCTTCTTTAATACGATTTCCCGACTTGACACCTTCTACACTGACTTTTGCGGTATGCTGACGGAACTTATTCAAGTATTCGTAAACCTCGACCATATCTCCCTGCAACAGCATCTGGAACCAGAAACACCAGTCACCACTGTATCTCATATTTAAAAAAGAAGAATCGGATAAATTAGTAGCATAAGAACGGCGAAACAACACCCCACTGGCATTAGCAACACAACAATTCCAATACATGTTATGCTCTGCATAAGCTCTTCCCGAAAATCTGCAGGCAGATACAGCCGGTTTCTTCTTTCCCCAATAATTAGCTTCTTGCGGCAATATATTACCTTTTTCATCTATATATCGAAAAGCCGTCATGCAAACAGATACATTAGGGTATTTCTGCACCTCTTTTACACAAGTTTCCAAAAACGTAGGTTCACATAAATCGTCGGCTTCTGCTATCCATACCCATTCACCTTTTGCCAGCAAAATGCCTTTCATCCATTGCTTGAAGGGACTTCCTGTGTTTTGTTCATTTACGATAAAATGAGAGACATGAGGATCGTTCTTGTATCTGTCAAGTACTTCTAAACTGTTGTCCGTAGAAGCATCATCCAGAAGTATCAGTTCAAAATCCTGAAAAGTCTGATTCAAGATTGACGATAAGCGCGCATCCAAATAACGTGCGTAATTATAATTGGGAACAACAACACTAACCAATGGAGCTTTTTCATTCATAAACACAAAAATCTACGTTTCAACAGCAAAAATACATAAATAAAAATAACAACATATAGAGCTTTCATCATACATGCTGTTCAAGAGTGGAATAAACAGTAAACAAACGCTCTATAATATCAGGATACTTGGAAGAAAATTTGCGGGCAAACAAGCAAGGGGAATTCTTTAACTCATCCAAATCACCAAGCTGCCAGACGTAAGGAGTTCCTCGTTGCCAGTCAATAGCTCTCATACTACCTTTCGAAGCATCTGAAAAATCATAGATATTCGCTCGAAAAGGAGAATTCCAGATCAAAGTCTGAATGAAGATTTCATCCGGACATAGTGTATATCTGAATGTTTTCATGATATACGTTTTTTTATCAACCAGATAATGACAAAAATCATTAGTGATACTAACCCAGGTAAAACCTTTGTAAAAATTATCCCAATCGTGTTTCCGTTTAAATTTAGTCAGCTTTTGAATGCCCAAAAAAACATTACGGGTAAAAGCCGTTATACCATGTACAAAAGAAGAACCTTCTTTAAAATATTGGGTAAATAAATAATATCGATAAACTTTACGGTATACATCTTTACGATGGCTTGGTTCGTTCCAGAATCCGATAAATTCTTTTCCTGTATGTTTTTGGAAAAACTCATGGATATAATCTTGCGTCTTGATTGGTAAATCAACTCCCGACAATAAATGATAATAGGCATACGGTCCATTGTTCAACGCAGTTTCAAACAACCGATATTCTACTTCAACCTGAGAAAGGTCACCCCAATGTACCGCTATACGATTTTTCAAGATTATCAACTTTCCTTTCTTCAACTGAAAATCTTTGAATTGATTGAATAATTCAACGGCACGAGTATCCACATGCACATAAATATCATTACGTTCATCATCAAGCATGAGCAATAATGTTTTTAATACATCAGGCTCATTATGGGCTATTATCAGGTATGCATGCTTCATATCTTCCTCTATTATTTATTCAGGCACTTGAAAAAATCAGCCATTGTATGGTCTTCATGTATATATCCGTCTGCCTGCAAACGGTCGAAAACCCGGCTTCCTATCACACGGTCGTATTCCTCGTTCAATTTTCCTTCTTTATACAAGCCATAGAAATAACGCCAGTGACGCCCGCCATGCTTGCTGGGATTCTGTTCCAACTGTTTTCCACCATTTATCATTTTCTCCAAAAACTGCTGGCGACCTCGGATATTGTAATGATAAATACGAATATCACTCTTGCCAGAACGCTTGGGGAACATGGCCACTTTATGGTTTCCCATCGAAATCTGAATGTATCCCCGGGTACGATGCATTACCTTGGGTATCTGTCTGCCAAAAAGTGAATAAGGGGAAAGATCATACTTATCCGTATTTGTTACAGGGTCTACAACATATTTCCATTCACGAAACGACTTACCTTCCTCAGGATACATATTCCGTATGGCACACTTTATCACATTATCAGAAACATGTTTCAGTCCACTTTTCAAATTACCCGAAGGAGCATACCAAAACTCGTCGGCATCGGCATTGATAACCCAGTCGGCATGAAAGACTGTTTTAGCACACCAAACCATACGATCCACCCATTTTTTCTGGCGATAGTCGGTCGCCGACTCCTGAATAATTTCCTTTATCCATCCCAATTCTTTATATTTACGAAGAATGTCAGGAGTACGATCGGTTGAATTATTATCAGTTACAATAAATCCATCTACCCCCATCTGTTTATGAAATATCAGGTTTTGTTCCAGCAATTCTTCCTCGTTCTTCACCAGCAGTGTCATATAAAGAATAGGGTTAGAAGACCGACCCCAGCAAAACAAACTTTCGCACAAAGCATAGGTTACTTTCTTTATTAACGAAAAAATGATACTCATGGCAGTTTAGTTTATAGGTACTTTTATCCAACTTACTGGATAAATATAAGGAGTTTCTTCTTTCATAAACCAACGAGAAGGGACAATAACAGTTTTATTCTTTCTCGGATTCAACCATGCTCCCCACCAACTGAAAGTACTATTACAGATAATATGGTTTCGACAATGACTCATCAGCATCATATCCTGCCAACTGTCATTTCCTTGATTCCAATCTATGTAATGAGCATTAGGTAAAGATAAATTCTGCTTCACCCATTCTATATCATCAGAAAAAACATAAAAAGAAGGAGTCGACTCATGTTTTTTCAATTCGGTTATAGCATTTTTATAATAGGGCAACTGACAGACACATCCAGCATTGGCCCAGAATTTTGGAAGTAAATAATCACCACGACGAATGTGTATTGATACAGCATGTTCATCGGCATCTATTATTTTCATCATTTCACGACTCCGGATATTTATCAATTCCATATTAAAACAGAAAGTCTTTCTAACATCATCTTCAATGTCAGCAAAGAAACGCTCCGACTGATAAAATCCTTTGAAATAGATCAACGGCCAAGCATATTTTTTCTCAAAAGCTTCCATGGAGCCGTTTTTCTGTTTTCGCTCATAAACAACCTTGCACAATAAGAATTCCATAAGTTTCTTAAGTGTACGATTTATACAGAACTCTGTATGAGGTAAAGCAAATACCCGGTTCATTTCGTATCCGTGATGTACATGGTAGTGCATCATATCCGATAAATCTATCTTTGTATGAGGAAAAAGTTTCTTCATTTTCAGATAGAAGGCGTATATAAACATCTGGTTGCCTAAGCCACCTGTCATTTTTATTAATCTCATATGTGGGCGTTGTTATACTTCAAAATCAGTTTCAAACATTCATTGGCATCGAAACCTCTAGCCTTGGCATATTCATCGGCAAGAATGGCAAACATTTCCGGAGTCCCCGGAAGGCGTTCAAAGTTGCGGCATCCTTCTTCCATATCAACCATACGGAAACGGATACGGTTCAAGTCTATTATTTCTACCTCTACACCTTTGTCGGTACGACGGAACAGGATATTCCCGCGTGAATAGTCTTTATGCAAATAGCCTTTTTCGTGGAGTGCTGCCGTTGTGCGGGCAATGGCTCGCAAAACTTCTTCCTGACCGGGAAAATCACCTCGCATCAAGTTTACGTACGAGTACGGACATTCCGACTTCAGACAGGCATAATAGCTGTGGGTAAAAAGCAGGCCGTTGCGTTCGGTATAATAGGCTACAGGAGCAGGACTTCCGATTCCTTCCCGACGAAGCATTTTGGCATATTCAAACGAACGTTGTGCTTTTGACGAACGGAATACTCCGTATGCAATACGGTTGATCAGATTGGGAACACGGAATGATTTTACGACAACTTTCGTACCGTGCCAGTCCATTTCACGCAGTTCGTTTCGTCCTTTATAAATTACAGTACCATAGTCATATTTAAACAAAGCAGGTAGCGCTTTTACATAATCGGTTAATGTACAAAAATCGGATGCTACATATATTTTTCGGGGATGAAACAAACGATAGATACGGTTCAGCAGTACGGACCACGAACGGCAATAGTGAAGTGGCCCTCCCAGCTCACGTTCAAAGAACTCCGGATGACGTGCATTTAAAGCGTCAATTAAATTTTTCTTTAAACTGCGATCGGACACACGTTTAGAACCTGTTCGCACCCGATAAAATACCGACACTCGAGGCAAGGTTACAACCTTTCCGCCATCTTTTAACATAGCAATCCAAAAGGCCCAATCTTCTCTTGCAACAATATGCTCATCATAACCGCCCACCCGTTCCCAATCTGATTTCCGATACAAAGCACAAATAGGAATCATATTCTTCCGTGCCAGCAACTTACGCGAAAAAGGAGGTAATTTCCATTCACCTTTACGGTCACCGAAATATTCAGCACGAGGACATACTGCTTTTATTTTCATGTCAGATAATATCACATGTACTGCATCAGACACAAAGGTTTCACTCATCTTGTCATCGGCATCAAAAGGTAGTATAAACTCACCTTCCGCCAGACGGACAGCCTGATTTCTGGCTGCACAAGCTCCCCCGTTAGGTTGGGTATAGGCACGTACACGCCGATCTTTCTTTGCATAGCCGCATGCGACACGATACGAAGCGTCTTTCGAACCGTCGTCTACTACTACAACTTCAAAGTTCGGATAATCGGACGCCAATATAGAATCGAGTGTTTCCGGCAGAAAAGACTCCATATTATATACAGGCACTACCACCGAAACCAAAGGAGTTTTATCCATATCTGCAATCATTAAATCTTATCGAGTCCTTTCGTATATTTCAACCAATAATATTTCAAGGGGTTTTTATATTTCAACTGTTTCCACGGACGGCTTCCGTGCGGACGGTGCCAGACAGGAAGAGTGGTAAACAGGTAGTTCTGAAAACCTTGTTTCAGGGCTTCATGTGAAATGGTTACATCAAACCAGTTTTTTGTCGGATCAAGCTGACGGAAGTCGAAAGCACGAAGGAACTCCGGCGTAAGCAGTGAACAGCAGAAACTGCAATGCTTCTTTTCCGGATACACCTTACCTTCATTGCCTTTGGCATGCAGGTATGGATAATTGATAACTCCGTTCTCGTCTACAGTTACAGCTGCTGCAATGGCGCACCCACTACGCGCAGCCGCTCCATCGTACAAATCCTGTAACGTATTCTTTTTGACAACCACATCCGACTCGACAATAAGCAATCCCGCATCAGCGGCAATAGCCTCTTGCTGTGAGCGCTGAAGTACCAACAGATAGTTCGGAGAAGGATGAGTAGTAATGTCGGATAAGTTCACCAGACGAAAATTCAATTCTTTAGAGGCTTCCTCCAGACGTTTGGTATTTTCTTCTGTACTGAAATCATTGTATACCGTATAGGTAAAAGGAACTTTAATGTCGGAGGCCAAAATGGCACGAACTGTTTCGAGAGTGAAATCAATCGAATCTTTTACTGGAGTTATGATATGCAAACATTTCATATAAACATCATTATTAGCGTACAAAGGTAACAAAATACCTACATTTTTCAAATCTACATAAAGATTTCATTTCATCCAATTATAAATCTAAAAAATACTACCTTTGCACGATTTTAGAAAAACAGACATGAAAGTTATCGTTGACAATAAAATTCCTTATATAAAGGAAGCTATCGAATCACTTGCCGATGAAGTGATCTATCTGCCAGGAAAGGCATTTACTCCCGAAATAGTAAAAGATGCCGATGCGTTGATTACTCGTACACGTACCCGTTGCGACCGTAACTTACTGGCAGAAAGTAAAGTAAAGTTCATCGGAACGGCTACCATCGGATTCGACCATATCGATACGGCCTATTGTCAAGAAGCTGGCATTACATGGAGTAACTGTCCGGGCTGCAATGCAGGAGCCGTAGAGCAATATATATACTCGGTACTTTTATTGTTACAACAGGAAAAAGGTATCGCACTGAAAGGTGCTTGCTTGGGTATTGTCGGAGTAGGGCATGTAGGAAGCCGCATCAAGCAATTGGCGGACCGACTGGGAATGCGAGTATTGCTAAATGACCCTCCCCGTGCCGACCGTGGAGAGAAAGGATTTGTCGACTTAGGTACTCTGGCGCGCGAATGTGATATCATTACATTCCATACGCCATTGCAACGAAACGGGAAATATCGAACCTATCATCTTGCCGACGAGTCTTTCTTTCATCTGCTGGAAAAGAAGCCCTACATCATGAACACATCACGCGGAGAAGTCATAGAAACAGAAGCTATTCTGCACGCATTATCGGCAGGAAACATCTCGGGAGCTGTAATCGATGTCTGGGAGAACGAACCGAACATCAACCTTGAACTACTGAACAAAGTGTTTATCGGTACTCCACACATAGCCGGATATTCTGCCGATGGAAAGGCAAATGCAACCCGCATGGTACTAGAATCCTTCTGCCGTTTCTTTGGAAAAGAAATGGATTTCTCTATCGTTCCACCCGAACAACCGCATTTGCCCTACGACAGCGACGAGAATGTCCGACAGTTACAAATGTATAATCCGCACGTCGACTGTGAGGCATTGCGCGCTCATCCAGAAGCTTTCGAACAGCTGCGTAGTGAATATCACCTACGAAAGGAGTGAAAGCAAACGTTCTATTTCTTGAGGATAATAAGTATACTCTAATGCATGTACACGCTGTGCAAGGGTTTCAGGTGTATCACCAGGCAAGACAGGACATTTCGCCTGAAAAATGATATCACCTTCATCATAATGTTCGTTGATGTACTGGATGGTAATGCCGCTTTCATGCTCGCCGGCTGCCAGCACTGCTTCATGTACATGCATGCCGTACATGCCTTTGCCTCCAAACTTTGGGAGAAGAGAAGGATGTATATTTACTATTCTGCGTGCATAATCATGCAGCACATCATCCGGAATACGCGACAGGAAACCTGCCAGCACCACAAAATCAATACCATAACTTTTCAACACTTCAAGTCCTTTGCCTGCCGCAAAATCTTGGGGAATGATTACTTCACACGGAACATTCAGGGTATGAGCACGCTCTATCACATGAGCTGTAGGACGGGAAGCTATTACAACGGCCACTTCTATCGTCGCATGTCCGGTAAAATAGCGGGTAATACGTTCGGCATTCGTACCTTCACCCGATGCCAAAATTGCTATTTTTTTCATTAATTCATCTTTTTTGTGCACATAATATATAAAATTGTGCAAAGAAACTGCATTTATTTGGCTGAATATTTGTATAGAACGAGAAATATTTATTCCTTTGCACCGAAATATAAACAAAATTATTCTATTTATAAACTTAAAACAAGAAAATTATGTCTGAAATCGCATCAAAAGTACAGAAAATTATCGTTGATAAATTGGGCGTAGAAGAATCAGAAGTAACTCCGACAGCTAGCTTCACTAACGACCTGGGTGCTGACTCTTTGGATACAGTAGAATTGATTATGGAATTCGAAAAAGAATTCGGTATCTCTATTCCTGATGATCAGGCAGAAAAGATCCAGACTGTAGGCGACGCTATCTCTTACATCGAAGCTAACGCAAAATAATTTAATTCTACTTTTTTATGGAATTAAAGAGAGTAGTGGTAACAGGTCTTGGTGCACTCACTCCAGTAGGTAATACTGTTCCTGAATTTTGGAACAACCTTATCAATGGAGTAAGTGGGGCGGGACCTATTACTCATTTCGACGCTTCTAAATTCAAGACTCAGTTTGCTTGTGAAGTGAAGAACTTCAAGGCGACCGATTTTATCGACCGCAAAGAGGCACGTAAGATGGACTTGTACACTCAGTATGCCATCGTAGCTGCCAAAGAAGCTGTAACTGATGCCGGAATCGACGTTGAAACAGAAGACTTGAACAGAATCGGAGTTATTCTCGGAGTAGGTATCGGAGGACTTCATACCTTCGAAGAAGAAGTATTGAACTACGCACAGACTAAAGACACAATTGGTCCGCGTTTCAGTCCGTTCTTTATTCCGAAAATGATTGCTGACATTGCAGCTGGTCATATTTCTATGATTTATGGCTTCCATGGACCGAACTTCACCACTACTTCCGCTTGCGCATCATCATCGAATGCCATTGGCGAAGCTTTCGACCTGATTCGTTTGGGCAAAGCTAACATGATCGTAGCCGGAGGTGCCGAAGCAACTATCTTCCCGGCTGGTGTAGGAGGTTTTAACTCCATGAATGCATTGTCTACCCGTAATGACGATCCGACTCATGCCTCACGCCCGTTCAGCGCAAGCCGCGACGGTTTCGTAATGGGAGAAGGTGCCGGATGTCTGATACTTGAAGAATTGGAACACGCTAAAGCACGTGGCGCGAAGATTTATGCCGAACTGGCCGGAACAGGTGCTTCTGCCGACGCTTATCATATAACAGCCTCTCATCCGGAAGGTCTGGGTGCGAAACTGGTTATGAAAAACGCTCTGGAAGATGCAGGCATGCAACCGGAAGATATCGACTATATCAACGTACACGGTACTTCTACACCGGTAGGAGATATTTCGGAAGTAAAAGCTATTCAGGCTCTCTTCGGAGAACACGCTTACAAACTGAATATCAGTTCTACCAAATCAATGACTGGTCACCTGTTGGGAGCAGCCGGAGCCGTAGAAGCAATTGCCAGCGTACTGTCTGTGAAAAACGACATTGTTCCTCCGACAATCAACCACGAAGAGGGTGATAACGATGAACAGATCGATTATAACCTTAATTTCACGTTCAACAAGGCACAGAAACGTACTGTTCGTGCTGCATTGAGCAACACATTCGGTTTTGGCGGACACAATGCATGTGTAATCGTAAAAAAATACACTGAATAAACTGTGTTTAGCAATATAACAGACAAGATAAGACTCTTTTTCCGCAAGGATAAGGAGCCTTATCTTTGTTTTTACAAAATGCTCGGGTTCTATCCGAGGAATATCGAAATCTACCAGCAAGCTTTGTTACACAAATCATCGTCCATCAAGTCTGGAAAAGGACGATTACTGAATAACGAACGACTTGAGTTTCTAGGCGACGCCATTCTGGATGCCGTAGTAGCCGATATCGTATACAAGAAATTCGAAGGTAAACGAGAAGGTTTCCTGACGAATACGCGTTCCAAGATCGTACAACGCGAAACCTTGAACCGCGTAGCCGTACAGATAGGACTGGATAAGCTGATAAAGTATACTACTAAACAGTCTTCACACAACAGTTACATGTGTGGAAACGCCTTCGAAGCTCTTATCGGAGCTATTTATCTGGATAGAGGATATCGCGCTTGCAAGAAATTCATGGAAGAACGAATCATCAACCAGTACCTGAATCTGGAAAAGATTTCTCGCAAGGAGGTCAATTTCAAGTCGAAGCTGATAGAATGGAGCCAGAAAAACAAATTCAATATTGAATTCAACCTGACAGGACAATCGGTCGACGAGGCTCAAAATCCGATTTTCGAAACACAGGTTACAGTAGAGAATATTGCGGCTGGTACAGGAAAGGGATATTCCAAGAAAGAATCGCAACAGGAGGCTGCACACGAAACGTTAGCCAAGATAAAAAATGATCCGCAATTTATCGATGCTATCTTCGCAGCAAAGTCAGAACGAGAAAAGGCTCAGGAAGCAAGCGAACAAGAGAAGGTAACAGCTACCGTACAGAAAGAAAGCGTAGTACTGACAGAAGAAGTAAACATCCGGAAAACTGAAATGCCGGAAGAATATTTCGAAGATACAGAGCGCATCATTGCAGAAGCTGAAGAAGCTGCTTTTCATCCGGGGAATACCCAGTAGAATAAAAACCAAAGTGGGAAGTACATTATATACTTCCCACTTTGGTTTTTATTCTACTGGGTTGAGCCTATCTTGTAATTCCCTACATATTTTGTTATAAGAGGCATCCTTCAACAAAACTATCTTGTCTGCATCAAGTAAATAAAGCGAAGGCATAGCTTTCAAATCATATAAAGTGTGTTCTTTAATTACTTCACGATCACAACCTACAATCCACTCTTCAGGCAATTTGTCAAGAGTGTGTTTCCACACTTCCAGATTCCCTTCTGTGTATATCGCCAAGATAGTAAGATACCCAGTTTCAACAGCTTGCTTCAACAAATTATCACGTACCATTTCCTGCATGACTTCATGGCAACTTGAACATTCAGGGTCATAAAAGACCAATAGCAGACGATTACCCCTAATCTTTGTTTGATACAATGTACACTTACTACCATCCTGAAGATAATACACAAAATCAGTGGCCTTATGGCCTGGAGTATTCCGATTAATTAATTGTAAATGAAACTGAAGAGAACTCTTTCTTACTGCATCGACGTACTTACTATTTATCATGCGCTCCAGAAACAAAGCATATAACTTCTCATTATAAAACGGAGAATTGGGATTATATAAATAATTTTCCATTATCTGTAACAATATTTTTCGCGCATGAGCTTGTTGCTCCAATCTACTACAGAAATTCTCCAGACTTTCTTTCAAATCTTCTTTCTTTACTGTTTCCTTTCCAAGTATGGCAAGATAATCAGCCACACCTTGTTCTGTCACATTTTTGTTATTTATCAATAGTGTGTCTGCAAAATTAAAATTATCCCAATAATGCACCACCAGATAAGCCTCACGCTCATCCGGTCGTATCAGCATAGCGGGAATTTCAGGGTAAGGGAAAAGAGCCTGCGGCTCTACTTGTTGTTGGATAACCTTTCTATCCTCTAAGCTCCTTTCTTTTTCTTGAGCCTTATAACTACAAGAAAAATTTCCCAACAAGATAAGAATACATCCTCCCAGCAAATTTAATTTGCTCCATTTAAGGGAATAAGTGTTTTTCTTGATTTTATTCATTATTCCATCAATATAATAAGACTACGATTCGTTTATCTCACAATGAAACGAGATTGAAACATACCTTATCACCAATAAAAAACAATAATAAGGAAACAATTACACAAACCGATACTTTCTTCATGATTGCTTCACATTCAGCCATACAAAGATACATGCAAATCACAATATGCCTCCAATGCAAGTTTATAACGAATTCTATAGAGCCCTCACGAAGACACTTTTACGCCCCTTATACAACACAAGGAAATAAAACACAATTCATCCGAAACAGATTCCCATCCTACGTCCTTGTACAACCAAATCATGATCAGCCGTGACTAATTTCAATTTACCAGCTACCTCCGACAGAGGAACAGAAGTTATTTCCGAACCTTGCAGAGAAACCATACGTCCAAACTGTCCGTTCGCTATCAACTCTGTAGCATGTCCTCCCATACGAGTAGCCAAGTTACGGTCGAAAGCAGTAGGGCCACCTCCTCGCTGGATATATCCTAAAACTGTTTCGCGGGTTTCAAATCCGGTTTCATATTCAATTTCTTCGGCTATATACTGCGCCGCTTTTTTACCTCCTAAGGTAGGTATACCTTCTGCCACTACTACAATGGAATAAGGCTTTCCTTTTTTCAAACGATTGATAATTGCGTCACCAATACGATGAATGTCAAAAGGTATTTCGGGCAAAAGAATAATATCGCCGCCGCCTGCCATTCCGGAATACAATGCAATCCAACCGGCTTTGTGTCCCATGACCTCGATAACCATTACGCGCTGATGGGCACTTGCCGTAGAATGCAGACGATCTATCGCATCAGTAGCGATACTTACAGCAGAATCGAAACCGAAAGAAATATCGGTTCCCCACACATCATTATCAATCGTTTTAGGAACTGTCACCACATTTACCCCTGTCGCCGCCAGTTTTGCCGCCGTTTTTTGTGTACCGTTTCCACCTATACACACCACGCAATCCAGCCGACGGTCACGAATAGTTTTCAACATCATGGCAGGCTTATCCTCGGATACAGGTGAATTCGGCCTGCTTTTAAAAGGCTTTTCACGAGATGTACCCAAAATAGTCCCTCCCATACTCAACAGCCCTGTCAGAGAGTTCTCATCCAATGGAACGATATCATCGTCAAGCAATCCACGAAAACCACTATGTATACCATAGACTTCCATACCATAATGACTGATTGCTGTCTTGCAAACCCCTCTGATAGTTGCATTTATACCCGGACAATCTCCTCCTGATGTTAAGATTCCTATTCTCATACCTTCAAATTTTCACTACTAGTGGTAAAGTTATAAGAAAAAAGTGTAGATTTGTGCTTTCTCTAAAGAAAAATCTTTTATAGAAAAAGAAATCGCCTAACTTTGCATGTTAGAATAGATAAGAAAAAGGAAAAAAGTAAATGGTTTCAACAAAGTTAATCGGGAAACTGTTTGTTTCGCGCCAGAAAGAAATAGACCTGTATGCAAAACAAGCAGAGGCTATCCAGGAACGTGTGTTCCGGAAACTTATACAAACCGCCGCTGCTACGGAATGGGGAACAAAATACAATTATGCCAATATATGCACATACGATGATTTCAAGCATGTTCCTATCCAACAATACGACGATATAAAAGGTTACGTGGACCGTATGCGCCACGGAGAAAAGAATATTTTATGGCCCGGACAAGTAGTGTGGTACGCCAAATCGTCAGGAACAACCAACGATAAAAGCAAATTCATTCCGGTGAGCAAAGATGGATTGCATCATATTCATTATCAAGGCGGAACCGATGCGGTAGCACTTTATCTCCGTTCTAATCCTCAAAGTAATTTCTTTTCAGGTAAGGGACTGATACTGGGCGGAAGCCATAGCCCCAACTACAACCTGAAAGACAGTCTGGTAGGCGACTTATCGGCTATTTTGATACAAAATATCAACCCGCTGGTGAACTTCATCCGTGTCCCCAGCAAAGAAATTGCCTTGCTGAGCGAATTTGAGGAAAAGGTGGAGCGCATTGCCGAAACAACCATTCACGAAAACGTGACCAACCTTTCGGGAGTGCCATCGTGGATGCTTGCCGTCATCAAACGTATATTGGAAAAAACAGGTGCCAAACATCTGAATGAAGTATGGCCTAATCTGGAAGTATTCTTCCACGGAGGTGTATGCTTTACTCCTTACCGCGAGCAGTATAAACAACTGATAACAAGCGATAAGATGCACTATATGGAAACATATAATGCCAGTGAAGGTTTCTTCGGCCTGCAAAGTGACCTGAATGATCCTGCCATGCTGCTGATGATAGACTACGATGTCTTCTACGAATTTATCCCGCTGGAAGAAATAGACAATCCGGCTCCTGCCATCGTTCCTTTGTCTGGAGTTGAAATCGGCAAGAACTATGCAATGGTCATCAGTACTTCCTGCGGATTGTGGAGATACATCATCGGTGATACCGTGAAGTTTACGCAAAAAGACCCGTATAAGTTTATCATAACCGGACGAACCAAACACTTTATCAATGCGTTCGGTGAAGAGCTGATGGTGGATAACGCCGAAAAGGGACTGGCACGTGCTTGCGCCGAAACGGGAGCTCAGGTACTGGAGTACTCGGCAGCACCTGTATTCATGGATGCCAATGCCAAATGCCGCCATCAGTGGCTAATAGAATTCAGTGTCATGCCCGATTCACTGGAAAAGTTCCGGCATACCCTCGACAAAGCATTGCAGGAAATCAATTCCGACTACGAGGCTAAACGACATAAAGATATCACGCTGCAAGAACTGGAAATTATTGTGGCACGCCCTAACTTGTTCCACGACTGGCTGAAGCAAAAGGGGAAACTGGGAGGGCAGCATAAAATTCCCCGCCTGAGCAACAATCGTGACTACATAGAAGAAATGCTAAAATTAAATATATGAAGCCAATCCCTAAATACATAGCCATATTACTGGTAATCATCGGATTCTACGCATGCGCAAGTACCGGATCACCCGACGGTGGACCTTACGACGAGGAACCGCCTAAGTTCGTACGTGCTACTCCTGAACCGAATGCGACCAACAATACGCGCAAGAAAATCTCCATCGAGTTCGATGAATTCATCAAGCTGGAAAATGCTTCCGAAAAGGTGATTATTTCTCCTCCCCAAAAGGAAAGTCCTGAGGTAAAGACCAGTGGCAGAAGGGTACTAGTGGAATTCTTCGATACGCTACAGGAAAATACAACGTATACCATCGACTTTGGTGATGCCATCGTCGACAATAATGAGGGAAACCCCTTGGGACAGTTTGCATATGCTTTCTCTACCGGTCCAAACATTGATACAATGCAAGTTTCTGGTACCGTACTGAATGCGGAAAATCTGGAGCCGATCAAGGGAATTCAAGTTGGATTGCACAAGAACCTGAACGATTCGGCTTTCACCAAACTGCCGTTCGACCGTATTTCGCGTACAGACAGCCGCGGGCAATTCACGATCCGAGGTATTGCTCCGGGCAGTTATCGCATCTATGCCTTGATGGACGGGAACCAGAATTACCTGTTCGACTCCAAAACAGAAGCAATCGCCTTTCAGGATTCGCTGATTGTGCCCAGCATGGAGGGAGCTGTCCGTCAGGATACGGTATGGAACGAGCTCGATACGACGAAAATCGATACCATCAAACAAGTCAACTACACAAGGTTCATGCCCGATAACATCATCCTGCGGGCCTTCAAGGAAGAAAACAGCCTCCAGTATCTGATGAAGAGCGAACGGCCGAAAACAACGCAGTTTGCACTTTATTTTAGTGCCAAGGCTGATACACTGCCTACGTTGAAGGGACTCGACTTCGATGAAAAGGAACTTATCGTTGAAGCAAACTCACGCAAGGATAGTATTTTATACTGGATAAAGGATACCACTCTATGCGAACGCGATACGCTGACCATGCAGTTGGATTATCTGGCAACGGATACATTGGGACAATTGGTCCCTAAAACCGATACGTTGCGTATGATCAACAAGATTCCGAAAGCCAGACGTCTGGCAATGAAGGCCGATGAAGATAAGAAAAAAGAAAAGGAACGTAAAAAACGGGAGCGAAAAGGAGATACGCTAACGGTAGAGACTCAGTTCCTGAAGGTGAATGTGGATGCTCCTTCCTCACTCGACTTGAACAAAAACATCGTACTGAACTTCGAGGAGCCATTGGAGAGTATCGATACCGCAGCCATTCACATGAGTACAATGGTAGACTCTGTATGGCAGGATATTCCTTTTATTTTCCAGGCAGACAGTGTTGCCCACCGACGCTATGAGATACTGGCAAACTGGCAACCGGGAGTGGAATATAAAATGACCATCGATTCTCTTTGCTTTAAAGGAATCTATGGATTATCTTCCGACAAGATAGAAAATACCCTGAAGGTAAAAACACTGGAAGACTACGGTACTCTTTACCTGAATATTGTAGGAGCAGGGCCTCATGCCATCGTACAGCTTCTGAACAGCAGCGATGAGGTAGTACGGCAACAGCCCGTTACTGAAAAGAAGACGTGCGATTTCTATTTCTTGCAGCCCAGCACGAAATATTACATCCGCCTCATCAACGATGATAACAATAACGGAAAATGGGATACCGGCCTTTACGAAGACAAACGTCAGGCAGAGGAGGTCTTCTACTTCCCGAAAGTCTGGGAAATGAAAGCCAACTTCGAATTTGAAGAAACGTGGGACATACATGCTACCCCGCTCAACAAGCAAAAGCTGGACGAAATAAAGAAGCAAAAACCCGACGAAACCAAGAAAATAAAAGATAGGAATAAAGAACGAGCCAAAAATCTAGGAAGGTCATGATAAAGAAAATATTTCTATGCCTGTGCCTCCTGATGGGAGGTATGGCAGCCAACGCACAATGCGGAGCTGAAAACGATGCAATTAAACCGGGAGAAACATTGAGTTATGAACTGAAATTTAACTGGAAGTTCATCTGGATCAATGCCGGATGGGCTAAAATGACAGTCAACGAAACGACTCATAAAGGCCAGCCTTGCCTGAGAACCGATTTGCAATCGTACACGAACAAGAAGATAGACTTCTTCTTCAAGATGCGTGACACGCTGACGTGTATTACTAGTCAGCAGCTGGAACCGTTATATTTCCGAAAGGGAGCTGAAGAAGGTAAGCGCTATACGGTAGATGAAGTGCATTTCAGCTACAAAAACGGGAAATGTATCGTCGATCAGCAACGTACACTGTATGGCAAGACAGATAAAAGACACGACGAAATGCCGGTATGTGTCTACGATATGCTGAGTATCTTGCTACAAGCCCGTTCGTACGACCCGTCCGACTACAAGCCGGGAGTAAAAATATTATTCTCTATGGCAACAGGACGTGCCGTCGAAAAACAGACACTGATTTATAGAGGAAAGGAAAATTTTACCTCCGAACAAGGAGTAACATACCGTTGTCTGGTTTTCTCGCTCGTGGAATACGTAAACAACAAGGAAAAAGAGGTGATTACATTTTATGTAACCGACGACCGCAATCACTTACCGGTCCGATTGGATATGTATCTGAACTTCGGTTCGGCAAAGGCATTCCTTACCGATATCAAAGGCAACAGACATCCGCTTACTTCCATCGTGAAATAAATCTATCAGACGAAAGGATACAACATAAGCTCGCTATGAATGATGACAGGTTGCAATATACCGCATCATTCATAGCGAGCTTTTCGTTTAACTCCTGGCAGGTTACTGCCTGAACATCGGGAATAGAGAATTATTTTTTGTACAAAACATTTTGGAATTTGTACAAATCTTCCAAAAACATCGAGAGAAATCTCTCCAAATACGTCGTTTTTCTTAATTTTTTCATGCTTTTTTACCCTTCACACATCCTGCATCTTACATAAGCTTGTCTTTATACAGTCGTAATACAAAATAGCTTTTATCTCCTTCCGAAAAACATGTGAAGGGAAAAAAGCAATTAAATTTATTTATAATCGATGTGGTAATATAAACAAACGCGGATTCATGCAATTATATCTGCACAAATCCGCGTTTATTTATCTGTAAAAAGATGAACCTTTATTTATTCAGCTTCCAGGTAAATCCATCTTTTGTATCTTTTACTTCAAATCCCAAGGCAGCCAATGTATCACGAATCTTGTCACTAGTTGCCCAGTCTTTATTAGCCTTTGCCTGCATACGCTGTTCAAGCAGCATATCTACCACTTTGCCAAACGCTTCTTCACGTGCAGCATTGTTTTCAGCCTCAGCCTTCAAACCGAGGATATCGAATACAAATGTATGGAATACACTCTTCAATTCAGCAAGATCATCGGCACTGATAGTTGCTTTCTTGTCGATTACGGTATTAATCATACGGATAGCATCGAACAAATGAGAAATCACAATCGGTGTATTCAGGTCATCGTTCATAGCTTCATAGCATTTTTCACGCAATCCGGCCGGTTCAATACCTGTGGTCGCCTTCGAAGGAATAATACGTTCCAGATTCTTGACTCCTTCCATCAGACGTTCCAAGCCTTTTTCAGCAGCCTGAAGAGCCTCATTGCTGAAATCTACCGTACTGCGGTAATGTGCCTGAAGGATGAAGAAACGAATCGTCATCGGTGAATAAGCCTGAGCAAGCAGTTTGTTCGATCCGGTAAAGAACTCATCAAGCGTAATGAAGTTACCCAGTGACTTACCCATCTTCTGGCCGTTGATGGTAATCATGTTGTTATGCATCCAATAACGTACCATATCGTGTCCCTGTGAAGCTACACTCTGGGCAATTTCACATTCATGATGCGGGAAAATCAAGTCCATGCCACCTCCGTGAATATCGAACGTTTCACCCAGATATTTGCGTCCCATCGCAGTACATTCGCAATGCCAGCCCGGGAAACCATCGCTCCACGGTGAAGGCCAGCGCATAATATGTTCCGGCTGTGCACATTTCCAGAGAGCAAAATCGGCCGGATTATGTTTTTCCTGCTGTCCGTCCAGCTCACGGGTTGTATTGATAACATCATCCAGATTACGTCCGGAGAGCTTTCCGTAATGATGATCTTTGTTATATTTTGCCACATCAAAGTAAACAGAACCTTGGCTTTCGTAAGCATATCCGTTCTTCAAGATCTCTTTCACCAACTGAATCTGTTCGATGATATGTCCCGATGCATGCGGTTCAATGCTGGGAGGAAGCACGTTCAACGCCTCCATAGCCTTATGATAGCGATTCAGATAATACTGAACAACTTCCATCGGCTCCAATTGTTCCAGACGGGCTTTCTTTGCAATCTTGTCTTCACCGTCATCAGCATCATGTTCCAAATGACCTACATCGGTAATGTTTCGTACATAACGTACCTTATAGCCCAGATGCGTAAGGTAACGGAAAAGAATATCGAATGTAATAGCCGGACGAGCATGTCCCAAATGGGCATCACCATAAACAGTAGGCCCGCACACATACATGCCTACATGAGGAGCATGCAACGGAACAAACAGTTCCTTGCGACGGGTAAGCGTATTATAAATAGTCAGCTTATTTTCCATAATTATCTCTTTTAGTTAAGTCACAAAAGTACGGAAAAAAGAAATAATAAGGAAACAGAGGGTCTTTTTTTTCTCGAAAAGCCGCCAGCTTAGCTTACCAAAAATAGAAAACAGTGTACACTCGTCAAGAAAAGATGTAAATCTTTTAGTTAACAAACATAGAACAACAAGGCGAATTCTTAAATCATGTTATAAAACATAGTTTTTTAGCTGTAATATTTGCAGATTTTCCAAAAGTCCGTACCTTTGCATCGTGTTTTTCATAGTATTAGATTTAAGGTTAACAAAGGTTGGAGTACAGCGGTACTCCTTTTTTTATGCCCATACGTAAAATAATATGCAAGAAAACAAGAAAGTCCTGTTAGGTATGAGCGGAGGGACAGACAGTTCGGTCGCTGCGTTGCTCCTGCAAGATGCCGGCTACGAAGTAACCGGCGTAACTTTCCGTTTCTATGAAAAAGATAACAATACAGAATATCTGGACGATGCCCGTGAATTATGTGAACGGTTAAATATTCCCCATATAACCCATGATGTACGGGAGAAATTCCACCAACAAATTATTTCCTACTTTATCAATGAATACATGGCAGGACGCACTCCTGTACCCTGTACACTTTGCAATAATTACCTGAAATGGCCATTGCTGAAACAATTGGCTGATGAAAGGGGCATTTATTATTTTGCAACCGGCCATTACGTACAGAAACGGAACATCGACGGATACTGGCATATTACCGCTGGAGCCGACAGCGACAAAGATCAGTCATTCTTTTTGTGGGGAATTCCACAAGACATACTGGAACGCATGCTACTGCCTATGGGGGCACTGACTAAAAGGGAAGTACGTGAGATTGCTGCCGAACGGGGACACCTGAAAGCCGCTCATAAACGTGACAGTCTGGGAGTCTGTTTTTGCCCCATGGACTACCGAAGTTTTCTAAAAGAACACGTAGAAAAGAATCTCATTGTGCCCGGCAACTTTTATGATGAATGTGGTAATTGCTTAGGGAAACACGAAGGATATCCCTTTTATACTATCGGACAACGCAGAGGATTAGGAATTTACCTGAATAAAGCACTATTTGTAAAACAGATTATTCCACAAACCAACAGTGTCATCATCAGCGACACACTCCGCTCGCTGGAACAGACAGAAATGTATCTCACCGACTGGCATGTGACGAATCCGGCTGCCTTGTTTGAAACGACCGATGACATCATCGTCAAAATACGCTACCGTAAACAAGCCAACCGCTGTACTGTTACTCCTACGCCTGACGGACGCCTGCACATCAGGTTGCATGAACCGCTGGCCGCCATTGCAGCCGGACAAGCTGCCGCTTTTTATCGGAATGATGTAGTTTTAGGAGGTGGTATCATTTGCTCAACTGAATGAAGAAGAATTATTTTACTCTTCTATTCAGCTGATTATTTGCCTTTTCAGGCTTCGATTTGCCCACACGTTTACCACTTGTCTTTTTCTTTCCTGACTGCTTGGCTTTCCAGGCAAAAGGATTTTTCTTATTCACTACCATATTATCTGTATTTTTTTGCAAAAATACAATTATAATCGATACAGGAAGAGGAAAACAGTCCTCTCTCCTATTTTACTTATTGAAAATAACTAACTTTGTTTTTCAAGCTAAAACAAAGTATTATGAGTATATCCGATTACACACATACCCTGACGCAAGCAGTAAGCGAACTATCTGACAATCGTTCATACGAAGGTTTGTTTCACCAATACAAAGACGGCGATCCACTTCCGTCGGGGAAATCACTCCGCCGTATCGTCGAATTAGCCCGCGAGATTCTATTCCCCGGCTATTTTGGAAATTCCACCGTTCACCGGAGAACAATCAATTATCACATTGGAGTCAATGTAGAAGAACTATTTGGTTTGCTGACAGAACAAATACAGGCAGGTTTGTGTTTCGGACTGGAAAATAATCCTTCGGAAAACACCATCAAGAAAATCCCCGACCGAGATACGGCCGCTTCCATCGCAGCACGCTTTATCAGCAAACTTCCTGAGATACGACGTATTCTCGCTACAGATGTAGAAGCAGCCTATTATGGTGATCCGGCAGCCACTTGCTTTGGAGAAATCATCTGTTGCTATCCTATTATTCGTGCAATTACCAATTACCGCATAGCTCATGAACTGTATATGCTGAATGTTCCCCTCATTCCTCGTATTATCACTGAAATGGCTCATTCGGAAACAGGAATTGATATTCACCCGGGAGCACAGATTGGACATCATTTTACCATAGACCACGGTACCGGTGTCGTAATCGGTGCTACATGCATCATCGGAAATAATGTGAAACTTTATCAAGGAGTAACATTAGGAGCCAAAAGTTTTCCGCTCGATGAAAATGGAAATCCGATAAAGGGAATTGCCCGTCATCCGATTCTGGAAGATGACGTTATCGTATACTCTAATGCAACTATTTTAGGACGTATCACCATCGGGAAAGGTGCAACAATCGGTGGTAATATCTGGGTAACGGAAAGTGTACCGGCCGGAGCACGCATTGTACAGCGCAGGGAATAACCTTTTTCATATTTACCAATGTACAATAAAATTTTTCTAAGAAGAATTACATTCATTTATTGAGAGATAAAATATAAATGCGAATTGGTTGTCAAAAGATCACCAATTCGCATTATTTTCCCGAAAAACTTCTATAAGTTAAATTTTATCTCTGAAGGCTATTTACAACCGCCTACTTGATAAAGTTCAAATCAAAACTATAGGTTCCAGACGTCAATTCCATGCTTTTACCCCCACACACATTATCCGGCAGGAACAACGTTGCTGTTGAATTAGGAGGAACAATTACTTTATATTTAATCTTCTTTCCAACTTGTTTCCAGCCTGAATATATTTTCCCATAAGGCGAATTATGAGACGCTTCAAATTGTTTTAATTCTTTGGGAATATAGGGCTTTAATATGATATGTTTAAAACCAGGGAATTTACTATCAGGATAAATACCACCTAAGCCTTTATATAGCCATCCTCCAATCTCACCAAACATCATATGATTATCCGAAATATCACGGGTAGCATTTAAATCCCAATTTTCAAGCAAAGTCGTTGCTCCATTAGCAACCCAGTTTCCCCACGAAGGATAAGTATCCTGTACGGCTAACCTATAGGCCGTTTCAGCCTCCCCATTTTCACTTAAAGCATTCAGCAAGGCTTTAGCTCCTAATACACCTACATCCAAATGAAATCCACATTCTTTAACCTTACATGCTAAATTATGTGCCACTTTACGTTTCATATTTTCTGGAGTCACTCCCCACATAAGAGGTACACTTAGTTCCGTTTGAGTGCCACTAGCGTAAACACCTGTTTCATAGTTTAAATATTTAGCATTAATAGCCTGTTTTATTTCCTCAGCCAATTTTGAATAATAAAGATAATCATCTTCCTTACCTAGCAATTTTGCTGTTTCAGACAATATTTTGGCATCGACATAAAAATAAGTAGAAGACGTTAACTCCTTCGATGAATGCGATTTAACAGGGACCCAATCACCTCGTCCCCAGTCTGTTAACCGGCCAATACTTTTTCGCTCTGCATAATCAACATATTTTTTTATAGCATCGTAACAATCCGTCAAAGGCTTAAGGTCGCCATAAAATAAATATAAATTCCAAGGAATAATAGCAATAGTACTTGTCCAGTCAAGTCCATTGTCGGTGCCATATCCCCATCCTCCAGTAGGAATGATATCCGGAAGAACTCCGTTAGGTTGCTGTTCATCCCGATGATCGGCAAGCCATTTCTCATATACAGTTATGCCATCGTAGTTATATAAAGCAGTTTCAATGGCAAAATGTGCATCTCCTGTCCAACCATTTTTTTCCCTTTGAGGGCAATCAGTAGGATATCCCATTAAATTTGAGAGATATGCTTTATTTGTAGCTCTCCATAAACGATTAATGATTGTATCGGAAGATTGTATAAACCCTACTTGTGGAACATCGCTATGAATAAAATAGGCTGTCAGGCTTTGCTCATTCAACTTAATCGGTCGACTGCTCGTTACTTCTACATAACGAAATCCTTTATAATTAAACTTCGGCATAAATTCCTCCTGGCCCTCCCCTTTCAAGGTTACGATATCTGTCTGAAAAGGATCTGAGTTATCTATTGGACGATGATATACATCTATGTTTGAAGTATTTACCCTTCCATTAGGATAAAGTCTTTCACCATGTTTTAAATAAATAACAGTTCCTTTCTGCCCAGAAACTCGAAGTGATGTAACTCCCGACATATTTTGCCCAAAATCAAATACATAAATCGAATCAGATAGACAAGTCATTCGACGCGCTGCGTACGTTTCAACAGCACGTATAGGCTGTAATTGCTGTGAAACTAAATGAGCCGATGGTATACTACGGTAAGATGATTCTCTCCATTCTGAATCGTCATATCCCGGAAGGTTCCAACCCTTCAATTCCATTTGTGCATCATAATGCTCTCCAGTATAAATACTGTTGAACAATAAAGCTCCTTCCTTGGTACGCCAGTCACGGTCCGTACAAATAACCTCTTTTGTACCATCCGCATACACAATATGCAGATCCATACAAAATGTAGGACGATTTCTCCAAGGAGCATGATGGAAATCCCATACAGCAATCGACTGATGATTATACCATCCGTTTCCCAATAAGACACCAATGGCATTCTTCCCACTCTGTATAAGCTTCGTGACATCATATGTCACATACAAATTTCTTCTGTCAAAACGTGTATACATTGGATCAAGCCGATGATCCCCAATCCTCTGTCCATTCACATAAAGTTCATATAATCCAGCAACAGCAATGTATGCCCTAGCAGATTGTATGCGCTTACCTACCGTAAACTCTTTCCGGAAATAAGGAGCAGGCTGATAATCCATATCTCGGCCATCGCTAATCCAAGATCCTCTCCAATTCTTCATTTCCATCATGCCCGTTTCAAAGTTAGCGATATCAGAAGTCGTTTTATTTCCATCTTTATCCCACACTTCAACTTTCCAAAAGTATTTTGTGAACGGTATCAATTGTTTGCCATCATATACCAACTGCATTGCTTCAGTTTCCTTTTTACCAGTATCCCAGCAATCAGCATAATTTTTATCAGCCAACTTTACAGAGTCTGTACTGACAAAAACTCTATAAGCTTCCTGCTTTGCTCCCTCCCTTACATCATCTAAATGCCATTGTAACCGTGGATGTAATACATCAATACCTAAAGGATTGTTTAAATACTCGCAGAGCATCCCTATTGGTACACATTGCTCCTGAGAGACAGCAACAAAAGTCGATTTTAATAAAATCAACCCAAACAATAAAGGATATTTTATCTTCATCATGTAATATATTTAATTAATAGATATCAATCTTAGTATATTCACCATAAGTTTCCGGCATCACATAGAGGATTAAATTTCTGTTCCATATCATCGGTCCAGTTCATTCCACCCGTTTCATTACTATCCATAATAGTAACTTTAAAACATTTTCTGTCCTCTTCTGGTATCCGTTTTTAAAATTTCACCAATAAAAGCATTAAAATGAAACTCCAAATGCTTGCTATTCATCTTATCAATTTCCAAACCTGTAGCTTCAGGAGCAGCAGGGGCATTGGTTACTCCAGTCGTTTTCATAGCATAGCGTACGACTTTCCACTGGCCTTTAGGTAAATGACATGTTAAAACACATCTGACATCAAATCAAGAATCTTTTCAGGGTCCAATACCTGCTCTTTATTGGAGACAAGAGGTTGTTCCTCCCATAAATAATCCTTCCACATAGGAAGTGGAGTTGGAAACATTTTCGCAAGTGTTTTTTCCGCATAATATTCGACATAAGGTTTTGATGATAGTTCTACCCTACAATTACCACTACCAGAACCACTCATTTCAAACTTATATACATCAGCCTGATTCTCGGGTAGAGAAATAACAAGAGGGACATCAGGTACAAAACCAACATTTAAATTGAAATTGCTTCTATCAATATCATACCTCATACTTTGATTGTCTGTTATCCACGGGCCTCCAGATTGACTCCATCCAGGACCATTGAAAAAGCCTATTTCAATACCCAGATCCGTAGCTGTCTTTAGTGCTGTATGTACTATATCCCACCATTCATCACTCAAAACCTTGATATTCCCTTCTGCAACTTCAGGCAAACTTACATTTCCAATAAAAGCCCTGTTTATACCTACCTCCTTCATTGATTGCAAATCCTTGATAACTCCTTCTTTAGATATATTATTCGATATCCAGTACCAATAGACTCCAATCTTTACAGAGTCTGGAACAGTTCTGAAAGATGTCTCCAGTTCCGACAAGGTCACTTCATTGCCTAGTTCCGACTTACAACTTATAAAATTCAAAAACAATCCTATCAAACAAAAAGATAAATAATGCCTTGCTTTCATTGTCACCCAATTATTACCATGAAGAAACTACATTTTTCTATAATCGCCCTTTAATCATTCACGTAGAACCAAGACCTCAGAAGGAGCATCAACCTCAGTTACAATTTTACCATTATCACTTAATGTATGACTGATGGAAATAATACCATAAGGTGTGGGAAAAGTTCCTTTTACCCATTTCAAATCACCTAAATGAGGAACTATGCGAATAGCCTTACAACCTGGCTCTACTACCTGCACCCCTAATACGTATTCACTTAACCAAGAAGTAGGCCCTGAAGCCCATCCATGACAATAGCTATGACGAAATTTCTGATAACAATAAGCCCCAAAATCTCGATGGATATCATTTTTTCCTTCCGGAACTATTTCATCTATCCTTGCTGCATTAGGCAGCCAATTTAAGTCAAAATCCTCCCAGAAAGTAGTGGCACCTAAATCCAACATAGCCCCCCAATAAGTACGTATGATATCTAATGCTCCCTTGTAATCTCCTGCTTTAGCCATAGCCTTCAGCATATAATATCCATAAAAGGTTGAAAAGCCATGAGCTCCATTGACTGAAATAATGTGTTGATCGGCTTCTTTTGCATCCATCAGATTTGCCAATACCATCAATGCAGCCCCCTGTTTTGCGCCTGGAGCAGAAGGGTCTTTCATCGATTTTAAATATTGCTTACGCACAGCTGGCGCCGCCTTTCTCATTTTTTTTGCCAATCTTTCTGCTTCATTTGCCAGCTCAGTTTCTCCTAAGATGTTACATAGCTCATAACTTGCATCCATCGCCATTACCAATAATGCTTGTAATCCCGCATGAATTGATTCCGGACTATTGGAAGAAGGCCAATCAAGAAAGCGCATCCCGTCAAGCTTTTCAACACCTTTTTCATCAACAAAATTCATCAGGAACCTTATCAGACCAACGATATAGTCTTTTTGTGAGTTCAAATAATTTCTATCTCCCTGATAATAGAACCAATCTCGCTGAATCAACAACCACCAAATTGAATACGAACTAATGCCATTCATCCAGTTGGGTAAAGGAGTCACATCACGTATAGCATTCAAACTCTTAGGAACCACTTCATTATATCCGAAAACACTACTAATGGTCATTACTTCCGGATGCATATCGCCCACCCATACCAACCTATCTCTTTTTATGCCATCCCAAAGAAATTCTTGCATATTCAAATGAACCGTATAGGCACCGGTCTGCCATATTTTATTCAGACGTTCATCATTAGAACAAAACGATCCTTTATAAGGTATATCTCTATAAACAGAAATAGCCCTGATTTCTTTAATATGTAACTCTACATTATCATCTATTAAATCAATACGAGCAAATCTAAACCCCGAATTTCCAAATTCTGCTACTCCTAACCAAGGCAATTTCATTTCGAAATCACGAATCGCATGGTCATTTGACGCCCCATTCTTTCCATCAATTTCACACATTGCTTCACTCACCGACTCTCCAAAACGTATGCGCACAGTTATTGGCTTTTTGGAAGCAGGCATACCCGTAACAACTTGAATTCCACCCTGAATTTCCTTGCCGAAATCAAGCAAGATAGAGGGCTTTACTCCATCCTTAGATCGCAGGATACAAATATTAGCATTTACCAAATCCGGTTGTCCGTTACCCTGACGGAACAAAAAATCGGTTCCTGTCATAAGTTCGGTATGCTGTTGCCATACCATCCTTACAGGCGTCACGTATTCACGTACTCTTGTATCTCGTTGAGAAAAAGGGCATGATTTCGTATCATCAGAATTTAAAGTTGGACGTAAAGATATCAACTTTTCTTGAGCCAATAATACAGACGATAGACCTATAAAAAGACTTAAAACAGACAATTTGATTTTCATAATATTCAATCATTAAGGGAATGAGAATAATAGATTATAAGATGCCATTCACAATTTCAGGAAGTAAATATCGTAATTTATCATCATCTGCAAATTAGTGATTTTGATAAAAAGGATATAATTTTTGATATATTGAAAATAAAAGTTGTATCACAAAACAACGTAAGCATTCGGACAAATACATCTTTTACACTTTGAGGTTTGATTGTAGCTTTGCGGCAGCGAATACAATCAAACCTCAATTATTATGAATAGACTGGAATTTGAAAAATTAGAATTACAGGTGCAACAAAGCGGCCTGCCGTTGAAGTCGTACCTGCAACAGATAGGTGTAAGTTATTCAACCTATCATTACTGGCGTAGAAAATGTTCGGTTGACAGGAACAGTGTTAAACAGGAGCTGGCTCCCATCAGTTTTAAACAGTCAGTCATGGAATCGTCCCCTGAAGAACAAGTGCCGCATGGTGTGTCCGTTCTGTTTCCCAACGGTCTTCGTGCCCACTTCGGAAACGGTTCAGAAGAGATACTGATGGAGCTGTTCACTCAAAGTCTTCGAGGCGGCCATGTTTAACCTGAACGACACGATGCGCTACTTCCTGTGTCCTGGCAGGACAGATATGCGCAAGGGTATCAGTTCGCTGTGCGGAGTGGTACATGAGAAGATGAACAGCGAAGTGAAGAACGGGGATGTCTTCATCTTCATCGGTTCCAGCCGCAGGCTCATGAAGTTGCTTCATGCGGAAGACGGAGGTATGGTGATGTATGTAAAACGCCTGGAGGCGGGCCGCTTCAGACTGCCGGAGTACGATCCCCAATCAAACAGCTATCCCATGGAATGGCGCGACCTGGTGATGATGGTCGAGGGCATTCAGGAAAATCCGCAGCAGAGGCTCCGGCGCCTGAGGGCAGAGCGCAAGGAATATCATGTATAATATGCTTCCGGAGTGAATAAAGTGCGGATATTATTGTGTAATCCGCTTATATTTAGTATATTTACATAAACAAAACAGATGCGGACAATGGAAGAAAAGGATATACTGCTCAAGACGATAGAAGGGCTGAATGCCTCCATTGCTTCATTGTCTGCCACTAATAAGGATCAGGCGGAACAGATTAAGAATCTGCAGGAACGAATCAAAGAGTTGACGGCTCAGATTGCATGGCTGAACCGTCAGCTCTTTGGGCGTAAGACAGAAAAGCTTCCCGTATATAATCCCGATATGCCCGACCTTTTTGCCGAAGAGTTTGCCGGACTCCGGCATCAGGCGGAAGAAAAGCGGGACGAGGCCGTGGAGCAGATAGAAAAGGAACCGGTGGAAGTCCGGAAGCAGAAGCGTCAGAACCGCAAAATGACAGAGGATCTGCCCGTACTCGAAACCGAGGTTATAGAGCCGGCCGGTGTGGACCTGTCCTTGTATCGTAGGATTGGCGAAGAGATAACCAAAGTGGTCAAGCACAAACCGGGGATGCTCTATGTCAAGGAAATCATCCGTCCCAAATATGCGCTCAAGGACAG
>ULUH01075865.1_pt1 | contig 140376 bp, 118 predicted proteins | sample 1958241 | NCBI WGS metagenome assembly ULUH01 (sample SAMEA4835753, study PRJEB28245) | human gut metagenome | biome: gut microbiome; material: fecal sample | place: Denmark | collected 2008 | reverse complement strand
TAGCAGCCGATTTTGATGTAGGACAACTTTTTATTGGCTGATAGGTGTTAACTTTGTTTGTTGATTAACCGAAACGAATTTTTGTCTAATTAAAAATAGTAATCATGCAACAATTGAAAGCATCTGCAGCCTTTTCTGATACAAAGCCTCATTATGACCTGCTTGACGGCTTACGTGGAGTAGCTGCTATCTTGGTCTTATGGTATCATATTTTTGAAGGGTATGCTTTTGCGGCTAATGCCCCCATCATCGAAAACCCTAATCATGCATATTTGGCCGTGGACTTCTTTTTTATCTTGTCCGGATTTGTCATTGCTTATGCGTATGACGACCGCTGGGGAAAATCAATGTCTTCCGGCAATTTCTTTAAGCGTCGTTTGATTCGTCTGCATCCCATGGTTGTGATGGGAGCTGTATTGGGAGTAATTACCTTCTTAATACAGGGTAGCGTGCAGTGGGACGGAACACATGTTGCTACGTCGGCTGTGATGATTGCCCTTTTGTGTGCCATGTTCTTTATCCCTGCCGTGCCGGGTTGCAGTTACGAAATACGTGGAAATGGCGAAATGTTCCCGTTAAATGGTCCTGCATGGTCGCTTTTCTTCGAGTATATAGGTAATATCTTGTATGCATTGTTTATTCATCGTTTCAGCAACAAAGCGTTGGCTGTGTGGACGGCTGTCATGGGAATTGGCTTAGCCTTCTTTACACTGACCGATTATTCGGGTTACGGCTCACTCGGAGTAGGATGGACACTCGATTCTGTCAATTTTATCGGAGGCTTGTTGCGTATGCTTTTCCCCTTCAGTCTGGGTATGCTGGTATGCCGTTATTTTAAACCCGTGAAGATTCGTGGCGCATTCTGGATTTGTTCGCTGGTGTTGATAGGCCTGTTTTACGTACCGTTTATTCCGGGCTTGGAACCCATCTGTTACAACGGCGTGTTTGAAATGGTGTGCATTATGATTGTTTTCCCGATACTGGTATGGTTGGGTGCCTCCGGTTCTACCACCGATACGATTTCCTCTTCCGTATGTAAGTTCTTGGGCGATATATCTTTCCCCGTTTATATCATTCACTATCCTTTCTATTACTTGTTCTATGCGTGGCTGATAAAGAACCAGTATTTTACTTTCGGGGAAACATGGATTGTTGCCATTCTGTTGATGGCGGGTAACATAGCTTTAGCCTACCTGTGTCTGAAGTTATACGATGAACCGGTGCGGAAATATCTTGCGAAACGTTTCATGCATAAAAGACAGCAGGCAGGCCGTCAGCGTTGATTTTATTGATTGATTTAGAGGATTATCTGGTTTGTTTCATCCGCAGTCGGAGGCTGTTGGTTACTACCGAAACCGAGCTGAAGGCCATGGCTGCACCGGCAATCATCGGGTTCAGCAAGAATCCCGTGAAGGGATAAAGTATGCCGGCTGCGATGGGAATACCTATCAAATTATAGATAAACGCCCAGAATAAGTTCTCGCGAATGGTACGTACAGTGAGCACCGAAAGCCGGATAGCCTCACTTATTTTAGTCAGGTCGGACGATATAATGGTCATCTTTGCCACATCCATGGCGATGTCGCTTCCTTGTCCCATGGCGATACTCAGGTCGGCCTGGGCAAGAGCGGCGCTGTCGTTGATGCCGTCACCTACCATGGCTACATGCTTTCCTTCCGCTTGAAGCTGCTTGATATACTCCGATTTTTGCTGAGGCAACACTTCTGCGCGGAATTCGGCAATACCAGCTTCCGAAGCAATCCGACGGGCAGTCTGCTCGTTATCTCCCGTCAGCATGACAACCGAAATACCTCTTTGTTGTAACTCGGCGATAGCCTTCTTCGATGTTTCCTTTATCCGGTCGGCAATGGCGCAGGTTGCCAGTGCCTGCTGCTCGTCGGCAAACCAGATGACGGTTTTGGCTTCCTGTGCGAAAGCTTCGGCCTTTTCTGAAAGGGCAGGAGAGATAGCGATCCCCTTTTCGGCAAGCATCCGGCGATTCCCGGCGTAATACGTCTTGCCGTTACAGCTTGCTTTTACACCTTGTCCCGTGATGCTTTCGAAACCCGTCAGCAACATGTTTTGTCCCTTTTCGGAATCCAATCGTGACAAAGCCTGTACCACAGCTGTAGCCAGCGGATGTTCGGAATGTTTTTCCAGTTCCAAGAAGATACGTTGCATATCAGCACTCTCCGTTTTCCAGACAATGTCTGTCACCACAGGCTTGCCTTCCGTTATGGTTCCCGTCTTGTCGAGTACAATCGTATCTATTTTTTTTGCCATTTCCAGACTTTCGGCATCCTTGATCAGTATACCACTTTCGGCCCCTTTGCCGATACCCACCATAATAGCCGTAGGAGTAGCCAGTCCCAAGGCACACGGGCAGGCGATGATCAGTACGGTAACGGCTGCCAGCAGTCCGTGCGTAAAGCCGTTTTCTGCCAGCACAATCCACGCAATGAAAGTCAGCACGGCAATCGTCATGATGGCAGGAACGAATACGGCTGCAATTTTGTCGACCAGCTGCTGTACGGGGGCCTTGCTTCCCTGAGCTTCCTGTACCAGATGAATAATGTGAGAAAGCATTGTGTCAGCTCCCACTTTTTCTGCCCGAAACCGGAAACTTCCTTTCTGATTGATGGTTCCGGCATATACTTTTGCTCCGGCTGCTTTCTGAACGGGGATGGGTTCACCGCTCAGCATGCTCTCGTCTACGAAGGAACTTCCCGTGGTTACGGTACCATCCACGGCGATACGTTCGCCCGGTTTCACGACAATCATGTTGCCGGGAACAATCTGTTCAATGCTCACTTCCCGTTCGCCGGTTCCGTCGTCGAGGATAACCGTATGAGGCTGTAGTCCCATCAGTTTCTTGATGGCAGCCGATGTATTGCCTTTGGCACGTTCTTCCAGTGTGCGTCCCAGCAAGATGAAGGCGATAATCACGCTGGCTGCTTCAAAGTACACATGCGGAGTCACTCCCCTTGACAGCCAGAAATCGGGGAAAAACAAGTTGAACAAGCTGAACAGATAAGCAATTCCGGTGCTGTTTGCCACCAGCGTATCCATGTTTGCCGAACGATGTTTCAGCAGTTTCCAGGCATTGACATAGAAGCCGCTTCCCAGCCAGAACACCACCGGAGTCGATAATATCCACATGATATAGTTGGCGTATGGCATATCCATGAAAAACATGCCGATAATGGCGACAGGGAGCGATAGGATAATAGCCCATGTTGTACGAAATTTCAGTTGTTTGTAGTGAGCGTCGTGTGCGTCTTTAGCTTCTTTTTCGGCTTCCTTGGCCGTATCAATCAGCAAGTCGAACCCTGCATTTTGTACAGCCTGCTTCATTGTTTCGGGCGAGCAGAGCGACGGATCATATTCTACGGTGGCAATAGCTGCCGCCAGATTCACGTTGGCCGAATGCATTCCTTCCTGACGGTTCAGTGTTTTGCTTACACGCGCAGCGCAGGCGGCACAACTCATGCCCAGTACGGGAAATGTCTGTTTTACTATTTGTTGATTTGCCATTGTTCTTTTCTTTTGATTCTGATGCAAAGATACAGTGGCAGACCTTTATGTATGTTACAAAATTATGGATATGATTTATACGATTTGGTCCAACCCTTTGCGGAGATGTGTTTTCTGCTTTTTAAATTCGCTGGGCGTAATTCCGGTAATGCTTTTGAACTGGCTGCTTAGGTGGGCTGCACTGGAGTAGTTCAACAGAGCAGCTATTTCGTTGAGCGACAGTTCGTCGTATACGAGCAGCTCCTTTACGCGTTCTATCTTTTGCAGGATAAAATATTTTTCGATGGTGATTCCGTTAGTTTCCGAAAATACTTTGCTCAGAGAGCTGTAGTCGTGGTGGAGCTTTTCGGAGAGATAATCCGACAAGTTCACCTTCAGCTCTCCGTTACAGTTGTGTACCAGCTGGATCATTTCTTGCTTGATCTGCTCTATCAACCTGTCGCGTTTATCGTCTATCAGTTCAAATCCCACCGCTTCCAGTGCCTGACGGATACGCTCAAGATCAGCTTTCTCCGGGGTTTCCTGAATAAGGACTTTACCTAATTCGATGTGTAGGACAGTAAAACCTAACTTGCCGAGCAGGTCTTGTACAACCATAATGCAGCGGTTGCACACCATGTTTTTAATATAGAGCGTTGTATTGTTCATGCGATTTTGAAATATTTCTGCAAAATAAAACGTTTCAATATGAATATATGCTGTTTTATTGAATTTTCTTTTGTTAAAAGAACCATAATGTTTCTTTTTTTGTTCTTATCTTATACTTTTGTCGATTAAATAAAAACAGAATAGAATATGAGAAAAATGCTTTGTCCGCAGTGCAAGATTGCTGCCATGTATGTAAAGAATGAAGCAGGCGACCGCCGTCTGGTATACGTTGTTGAGGGAGGAGAGGTCATACCTAAGAATCCTGAAGAGTCGCTCGACGGATTCGATGTGAGCGAAGTATTCTGTCTGGGCTGTTCATGGCACGGGAATCCGAAGAAACTGGTCCGCTATTGAAGAGAGGTTTGAGGCTAAGAGGCTGCTATAGAACACTAGCAAGAAACGTTCCTGCACCGAGGCCGAAGCCAGCGGCTGAATATATATTTGTTTATAGCGTTCCATAGCAGCCTATGATTTTAGTTGACTTTCATGATAGCCGAGTTGATGCTTCGGTCTACATCGTTCTTGTCGTGCGAAGTCTTCCGTCCGAAATCGAAAGTATAGGCAAGTTTCATGTAGCCTGTACGCTGGTAGATGCGGCTGGTCTGTACCTGATTATACTGGTATACTCCGTAATCTGCATGTTCGCGGTATCGGCTGTGCTTGGTGAAAGGGTTCTTTGTCCCTGCTTCGATATACCAGCCTTTGTGACTCCAGCTTACGGACGCACCGTAAGTCGCGGGAGATTTAGTAACTATTAAAGTTGTAGTTTCAATCTTTTCAGTTGGAATTTTTCCAAATAAATTAATTGAAAAATCTTTTAGAAAGTAATTTATATCAAGTATGGCACTGTATGAGTCTAAATTAATATTATAGTTTTTACGAGTTTGAACATTTAAATACTTAAATGCTAGTTTTGTTCTTAAATTATCTGTTACATGATAAGAAATATTTAATATTATCCCTAAGCCATAAATGTTACCATCTGAGCGGTAACTTCCAATCAATTTATCTCCTTCTAAATAATATATTGGAGATATATTATGGGTATATATGGAATATCCCGTTCCACCTACTACATTAAGTTTACCAAACACCCCATTATAAAGTAAACTGATATTATAAAGCTGCATATCATCTAAGAATGGATTACCTCGTTTTATTTGAAGAAAATCAACGGTTTGGTCTACATTATTCATATAACTAATATCTGGTTGATTAACTCCTGCATCAGCTGCTAAGGTCAATTGTTGCTTTTTATTGAACTGATAACTGAATCTGGAACTAGTCTTTAATGAACAATAGCGACGTACGTCTTCCGTATGCAATTTATAATTCATCCATGAAAGCCCTGGTCTTAATATTATAGTGAAATGCTTGCCAAATCGTTGGGAATAATTAAGCATAAACATACTTTCTCCTGTCCATAAATGTTGCCAAGAGGAATAATCTCCAGCATAAGTAGAAGATGTTATGTTATGGTAATGCCTGATGTCAACACCAAAAGAATTCTGATGCTGTAATTTGATATTATAATTGGCAGAGAAGTTAAAAGAATAAAGGTCTTCTTTTACATCACTCAACGAATTATTTTCATTTTCCGTATATTGTCTTGTATAGTCATTCTGAGTATAGCTTCCTTGGGCAGTAAACTCCAATGTTTGGTTCTTTCCTATATTGAAGTTACCGAACAGACGGAGCGATGGACTTAAATTCTGCTCTTGCTTGCTGTCAGTGGAACGAGTGCTGTAAGTATAATGTCCCGAATAATCTAACAAGTCATAATTTTCATCGGAAGGAGTTTCATTACGTACCAATGCTATTTGAGCGGAAAGATTACGTTTCTTATTAACATTACTTACCTTAAACTGCATATACTGTTGATTGTTCCGATAATTTCCAGCTGTGGTTTCCCTATTCCGATAAACAGTATAGTCAGGAAAAAGAATAGTTTCGTTTTTATCCACTATACTTCCTTTATATTTCTGCATTGTATGCCCACCCCAGAAAGAATAACTGGTATTGCCATGAGCCACTTTTCCTCCTATATTATAGTCACCAGCCATATATCCGATTGTTTGTTTACCATCGGAAAAAATATAACCTCCCGACTGACGTTTCTTTACAATATAATTGATGGCAGCTACATCATTGGCATACTTACCTGTGGGGACATCATAATATTCCACATTCTCTATATCACGAGGGCGGAGGCTTTGCACATCTCGGTAATCGGCTTTCTCCCCATTGATATACAGACTGACTTCACCGCCGAAAGTGGATACTGTTCCTGTACGTTTGTTCACCTCAATGTTTGGAATCATCAGGTTATATAGTAAGTCATATCCCGTTGAGGCATGTTTCACCTGCTGTTTGTCCGGAATCACTAATACATGATCGTCTTTACGTATAAATGAACTGCCTTTTATCACCACTTCTCCGAGCACTACGTTTTCTGTTTCCAGTGTAACTAGAGGAACTTCTAGATTTTTATCAGACATTTTTATCTGAATGAACCTTGGCTTATAGCCGATTGAGCTGAGAGCTACTAAATAGTTGCCTTTCTCTATATTGCTAAAAACATATTTCCCCAATGTATCTGTGGTAACTCCTGAAACAAAAGTTGAATCAGTTTCTAGCAGTCGGACTGTTACATAAGGCAATGGCTTTCCGTTGTTTTCTACTGTCCCATATAATTTATTCTGCGCTTGCATAGAGTTGCCCAATAATGCCAATGACATTATTAATAATCCGGTTTTATTCATAAGAAATGTGTTATGTTGAATAATCGTTTGGTTAACTTGCGGTATCAGGATATGTTCTTTCGTTTGGGAAAGAATAAATTTGTAGAATCAAATGTATGGGAAAAGTGCTTTTTGCCGAAAAAACAAAGTTTACAATTTGTTCACATTTTACAAATGGCTAATATTCAGTTGGATAAAATGGCTATGCTTGAGTGTTGAAATAGATAAACTATACCAATTTATATAAGAACTCGGTCATTTTTTGCACGCTGCCTTTTTCTCCGGTTATCTTTGTGTACAACCGGCTCAGGGTATTGCTGATGGATGAAACCGAGTGGCTCAGTAGTTCTGCCATCTGCGTGCGTGACATGCCTATCTTTGTCAGGCAGCAGACACGGAATTCGTGCGAGGAGAGTTTCGGGTAGTACTGATACAGTCTGGATATAAAGTCTGGATAAGCCTTGTTTATGGTCTCTGTCAGCTGTTGCCAGTATTCATCAGTCAGTTCTGAACTGCGTGTTACGGAGAGGAATGCAGCAAAAGATTGTCTGGCAGTCGAGGGTGTTAGGTTTTCCTCCTCATGCTGATTTTCGGTTATTATATGCGCCTCATCCTTTTGTGGCTCTTTGCGGCGGGCACGGATATTCCTGCCCATATAAATCATACCTGCCACCAGCAGAATTAGTGCCAGCGCCAGTATATATCGTAGCCTTTTCATGTGCGAGAGCAGATCAAGTTTTTCTGCCTCGTGATTGATGCGTACTGTCGCTTCTGTACGTGTCATTCTGCTGATGGAGTCGGACACCTCCCGATAGCAGCGGGCGTAACGGTGTGCATCTTCCTGTTTGCCTTGTGAGAGTGCTATTTCCTTCAATATGCCATAAGCTGTGCGGTGATGGTAAATGTCGGTTCCCTGTAATGCTTTGCGACAATATGCTTCGGCAGAGTCCGGACGGTTTTCAGCCTGGTAAGATTTGGCAAGTGTAAGTGCTGACAATGAACTGAAACGGTGTGCCAGCACTTCGTATGCCATGTCTTTTGCCTGCTCTGTTCTGCCGTTTCCATATTTGAAGTCGGCCCATTCGCTCAGTATACCATATGCCGGTCTGGTGAATCCTTTTTCTTTCATCAGGTTATATGCCTTGCGGTAATACACTTCTGCGCTGTCCGGACTGTACTGCCGGTCGAATATTCGTGCCATATCTCTCCAGCTGTAGGCAACTCCTTTATCGTTTTTGCATCTGATATTATATACCAATGCCTGCCGTAAAGCTTTCATGCTTTCGTGGTATGCTTTTTGATAAGCATACAGGACTGCCAGTTGTCCGTAGATGCGACCGTTCAGTGTATCGTGGTTGCAGCCCACCTCGGCTGCACTCAGGTATGTACATATTGCCCTTGATGGTTCGTTGCAGTCGCGGTACACTCCTGCCTTGTAGTAAAGCGCTTCCGCCAGCCTCCGGTCATCTCCTTGCTGCTCGTAGAAGCGTACTATGCGGTTTATCAGCGAATCGGAGGTGTGCGGAATATAGAGTTTGTCTTCGGCTTTGATTCGTAGCATGTGGCAGTACATCCGTTCTTCTTCCGTCAGTTCCTGCAAGAATGCGTCGATCGAGTCCAGACAGGTAATGGCACTGTCCGGACAAGCTTCTGCCCAGTACTCCGCCTGTCTGATCAGGGGAGGGTAGGATGTTTTCCGGTTGCGGCAACCGCATGCTCCTATCAGCAGGAGCAACAGCAGGAAGTAAGCTGTTTTCTTCATTGCATTTCTTTACGCTGTGCAAATATACGATTTTACGGCATTCCGACAAATCTGTCCGGCATGGAAGTCCGTAATTCCTCCTGTAAATAGATAGAAATGTTAATGATAAACTTGTATCTGTTTCGGATTTTTGCAGGCTAAATCTCCGTAAAGGTTAAAAACAATCTTTATGTTAAAGCTTGTGGAAGTGAAAATGACCTGTTGTTTCCTCAAAAAGATGCCGAGGTTTTTATAAAACGTCTCGTTGTTTTATCTAAAATCTCAGCATGTTTTATGTTGAAGCAGGAATCAAACTAAAATTTTCTGTTTTTGCTTCTGAAATATCTTTTAAATGAAACAGATTGCTTGTGCCGTTATGCTATTAAAACAGGCAAGAAATCTTCTATCTGTGATGAGATTGTGCTTTGTTTTATGGATAATGTTTCTTGGTAGAAGAAATGACTGTCTATCTGGATTCCGGAGGAGCGGTGAGATTCTGATTTTTAGCAGCCGACTTGATCTTCCTCAGATTTTGCGATAATGGAGAAATCAGCATGTCATTTTGACAAAAAGTAATTTTCAATTGCATGGGCTTGGAAAGCAGCGTGCCGGAGTTTTTATTATGCGGCACGACTGGTCATTCTGTAATAATGGCTTCTTTTCCGTTCATGTTGACCTTCTTTTCGGCTATCAGCTCCGATAAGGCTCGTGCCAGCGAAGGGCGTGCCACTCCCAAAATGAAGGCCACTTCCTGCTGGTTGTCTATGCGTTTATTGATTTTCAGGTAATTCAGCAGACGCGATTTCAGGCTTTGCAGGGCGAATTCATTCAATTTTTTGCTTAAGAAAAGACTCCGGTCGGAAATCATTCCGATAAAATTCTTCATGATGACAGGCTGGCTGTGCATGAATTCCAGAAAATAGTTCTTGTCGAGCACCAGCACTTCACAACTTTCCAGTACTTCGATGTTTACCGGAAAACGGTTCTCCGATGCGAATATAAAGGCGGGAGCGAGCACTTCAGGGGCACTTATCCGGTCGATGGTGACTTGTTTTCCTTCCGCATTTTCCATTTGTGCCCGTACGTTTCCTGTACATAATATATAGAGCGAACGGCAGGGGTCTCCCTGACGGGCAATGAAGTCGCCTTCTTTGTAGCGACGGACACTGTTGGGAGCTTCGGCAAGCAACTGTCGGGCTGCCGCTTCGGATATTCCCTGAAATAAGGGAAGCTGCAAAAGTTGTATAGCGTTCATTTAGTCTTCATTTAACGATTATTCAGAATGGCTGTAACATAGGTTACAGTTATTGCCGACCGAAAGCGGCATCTTTGCACAAACTTAATAAAAAAATCACTAATGACCATCTGAATATGGAAGGAAATATGTTTTGCTATCAGTGTCAGGAGGCAGCCAAGGGTACCGGCTGTATACTGAAAGGTGTGTGTGGAAAGAATAGTAGTACAGCACGTTATATGGACTTGCTGCTCTTTACGGTAAGAGGCGTATCGGTGGCTGCCAGTGCTTTGCGTGAGCAGTCGGTAAAGGTATCGGCAGAAGTCGATTCGTTTGTGACGGACGCTTTGTTTTCTACCATTACGAATGCTAATTTCGACGATGAAAGTATTTTGCGTCGGGTAGAGAAAGGAATCGCTCTGCGTGATGATTTGAAGGCTGAGGCTGCTGCACGAGGCATTACACTTCCCGAAGTAGACGAACTGGAGTGGAAGGGGGAAAAGGACTCGTTCGAGGAGAAAGCGGCTTCGGTCGGTGTGTTGCGTGAGGCTAACGAGGACTTGCGTTCACTGAAAGAACTGCTTGTTTACGGTCTGAAAGGTATGGCGGCTTATCACGAACATGCCATGCGTCTGGGGTATAACAGCGAGGAAATTCATGCGTTCATGCAGGCGGCACTGGCAAAGATTGCTGTCGGCGGACTGACGGCCGACGAATGGGTGGCGCAGGTGATGCAGGCAGGAGAGATGGGTGTCAAGGTGATGGCACTGCTCGACGAGGCAAATACGACCCGTTACGGCAATCCGGAGATTACAAAGGTGAATATCGGGGTAGGAAAGAATCCGGGTATTCTGATCAGCGGACACGACTTGCACGACATCGAGGACTTGCTGAAACAGACCGAAGGAACGGGAGTGGATGTATATACGCATAGCGAAATGCTTCCGGCGCATTATTATCCTGCTTTCAAGAAGTACAAGCATTTTGTAGGCAACTACGGAAACGCGTGGTGGAAACAGCGTGAGGAGTTTACGGCGTTCAACGGTCCGATTGTGTTTACAACCAACTGTATTGTGCCGCCGCTCTCGAATGCTACGTATAAGGAGCGTATGTTTACCGGAAACTCGACCGGCTATCCGGGTTGCAAGCACATTGAAACGGGTGCCGACGGACACAAGGATTATTCGGAAGTGATTGCGCTTGCCAAACAGTGTCAGCCGCCTGTGGAACTGGAAACCGGAGAGATTATCGGTGGATTTGCGCACAATCAGGTGCTTCAGCTTGCCGATAAGGTAGTGGAGGCCGTGAAGAGTGGAGCCATCCGACGTTTCGTGGTAATGGCTGGATGCGACGGTCGCATGAAGAGCCGCGATTATTATACTGATTTTGCCAAGGCGTTGCCGCAGGATACGGTTATCCTGACTGCCGGATGTGCCAAATACAAATACAATAAGTTGCCTTTGGGAGATATAAACGGTATTCCGCGTGTACTCGATGCCGGTCAGTGCAACGACAGTTATTCGCTTGCCGTTATCGCTCTGAAACTGAAAGAAGTCTTCCAGTTGAACGACATCAACGAACTGCCGATTACCTATAATATCGCGTGGTACGAACAGAAGGCGGTGATTGTGCTGCTTGCCTTGCTGAGTCTGGGCGTGAAGAACATTCATTTAGGCCCTACCTTGCCTGCTTTCCTCTCGCCGAATGTAGCCAAAGTACTGGTCGACACCTTCGGAATAGGAGGCATTACTACTGTCGACGAAGATTTGAAGAAATTCGGTCTGATAGGATAAAATCTGTTGCCGGCGTAGGTCTATATCCGATATTTTGCTTACCTTTGCTCATTAATTTGACACTAAAATCAGACTATATGAGCAAAGTAATTATCAATTCTTACGAAGAATTTGAAAAAATGATTGGTCAGCAGATCGGAATTTCCGACTGGCTGGAAGTAACTCAGGAGCGTATCAACCAGTTTGCCGACGCTACACTGGATCATCAGTGGATTCATGTCGATGTAGAACGTGCGAAAGTGGAAAGCCCCTTCAAGAGCACAATCGTACACGGCTACCTGACGTTGTCACTGCTTCCGTATTTCTGGAATCAGATTATCGAAGTAAACAACCTGAAGATGATGGTAAACTACGGAATGGATAAGATGAGATTCGGTCAGGCTGTATTATCGGGACAGAAAATCCGTATGGTTGCCGACCTGCATTCGTTGGTTAACTTGCGCGGAACAGCTAAGGCTGAGATTAAGTTTGCCATCGAAATTGAAGGACAGAAGAAGAAAGCACTCGAAGGTATCGCTACTTTCCTGTATTACTTCAACTGATAAACGGCATACTGGCTGTAGATATTTTGAATAGAATGATGAGATTCATTACAGGATAATCAGGTTTCTGTGGTGAATCTCATCGTTGTTTTATAGGTGTTTTGAGTATGACAGAGGAACTTTGCCGACAGTTGCGTGAGTGGGCGGAAGCCTATCATCGGGCGGATTTCATCGCGAATGATCCCGTACAATTCCCGCACCGTTATGTCCGGCAGGAAGATATTGAAATAATGGGACTGCTGACTGCTGTTCTGAGTTTCGGCAATCGCCGGATGATTCTCCGCAAGGTGGACGAACTGGACGCGTTGATGGGGCATGCTCCCTTGCAGTATGTGCTTTCCAGACGTTGGGAGAATGATTTTAGTCGGGAGAACCAACGGAGCTTTTACCGGATGGTTTCGTATGCGGCATTTCGTACTTATTTCGAGAAGTTGTATGCGGTGTATGCGGAGAATCGTACGCTGGAGGATGCCTTGCTGGCTTTCTCGGGAAATCCGATGCAGAAACTTTGCGCTTTTTTAGGGGTGTCCGACCGAAGTCCGCAGAAGAAGCTCAACATGTTCCTGCGCTGGATGATTCGCCGCGATTCGACTGTCGACTTCGGTATCTGGCGGCGGATGAGCCCTGCCGACCTGATTATTCCGCTCGATACGCATGTGTGTCGGGTGGCTTTCCTGCTGGGGTTGACGGGTAAACCTTCTTTTTCGTTGTCGGCTGCGCGGTGTATTACGCAGTCACTGGCGGAAGTCTTTCCCGGCGATCCGTGTCTGGGCGACTTCGCACTTTTCGGTTATGGAGTGAATCATCCTGAATTAACAGATAACTTACCATGATAAAGATATTGGCTACAAGCGACTGGCATCTGGGGAATACCTTCCACGGCTTCGACCGTCAGGAGGAACATGCCGATTTTCTTCGGTGGCTGCTCGGTGCTGTCGAACAGAAAGCTCCTGATGCTTTGCTGGTGTCGGGCGATATATTCGATTCGAGTAATCCTTCGGCTGCCTCTCAGGAGTTGTATTATAACTTTCTCGATACGCTGACTCAGCGTTTCCCACAGTTGCAGACGATTATCATTGCCGGAAATCACGACTCGGCTGCACGGCTTGAGGCACCTCGTCTGATGCTGGAAAGGCATCGGGTCTATGTGCGCGGGCTGATACGCAGGCAGGAGGAAGGTGACTTCTTGCCGGACGATTTGCTGTTGCCTGTCTGTTCGGCAGCGCATCCGGAAGAACGTGCCTGGGTGCTTGCGGTGCCTTACCTGCGTGATGGGGACTTTACCCGTGGAATGAGTTACGGAGAGGGCGTAGGAGAGTTCCTGCGTCGGGCGATTGAGGCGGCGAATCTCCGGCGTGACCGGAACAAGGAGGCGATGATTCTGATGGCTCATTTGTATGCTACGGGGAGTGAAATTGCCGAAAACTCTTCGGAGCGTATCGTGATAGGGGGCTCGGAAATGGTGAGTCTGGATGAAATGGGCGAGAGCGTTACATTGGCCTTACTGGGACATTTGCATCGTAACCAGAAGGTGAATGGTCGTGAAAACTGGCTGTATCCGGGCAGTGCCCTGCCGATGTCGTTTGCAGAGAAGGGCTATCGTCACGGAGCTGTTTATTATGAGATAGAGGACGGTCGCCTGAATGGGGTGTCGGAGTTTCTCGATTATCCTTTACAGCATCCACTGGTTTCTGTTCCGTCGAAACCGCTTCCGCTGGCCGAGGTGCTCGACTTGCTGCGTGCTTTGCCCGATAAAGATAAAATGAGCGAGGAAGAGCCTGTTCCGTATCTGGAGGTGAATGTCTTGCTCGACGCTCCTGTGGCTGGTATCAACAAGCAGGTAGAGGATGCCCTTCAGTCGAAAAATGTACGCTTGTGCCGGACGGTCATTGCTTACCGGGTACAGCAGTCGGCAGACGACGGGGAAGCGGTGTTGGAATCGGTCGACGATTTGCTGACGCTCGACCCGATAGAGGTAATCAGAAAGAGTTATCAGAACAAGTTCCGCTGCGAGATGCGCGACGAGCTGGTGGAACTTGCCAGACGGGCTGTAGAAGCGGCTCGCAGGGAAGGAGGCAATGAATGAAGTTGTTGAAAGTAATCATGTATAACTTGGCTTCGCTCGAGGGGGAACAGGTTATCGATTTTGAAAGTGAACCTTTACGGAGTGCCGATTTGTTTTCCATCGTAGGTGAAACAGGTAGCGGAAAGTCGACCATTCTGGATGCTGTCTGTCTGGCATTATACGGGCTTGCTCCTCGTTTCTATGGGGCAGATAATTTCGATTATTACCATACCGAGCGCCCGAACAACGATCAGGTGCTCGATCCTGACGACCCGCGTAACATTCTTCGTAAGGGTACGAAGGAGTGTTTTGCCGAAGTAATGTTTTTGGCTCGCGACGGTTTCCGCTATCGTGCCCGCTGGTCGTGTTCCATAGCCCGTATCAATTATACGCGTCCGGAGCGCAGGCTGTACCGGATAACGGTGGACGAGGCGGGAAGAACCAGTGAGAAGGAAGTGGACATAACCGGAGGAGGACGTCCGAAGCGGGGGCATAAGAATATAAATAATGAGGGACTCGACCGCATTATCGGCTTGGATTATGCGCAGTTTACCCGTACGGTGATGTTGGCGCAGAATTCGTTTGCCAATTTTGTCAAGGCGGACGACAAGGATAAGGCTGTCTTGCTGGAAAAGCTGACCGGAACGGAGCTGTATACGGCTGTTGCGCGTAAGATTTATGAGTTTTATAAGGAGGCGGAAGCTGCCTATAATGAGGTCTTTAATCAGGTAAAGGCTTTTGCTGTACATCAGCTTTCGGATGAGAAGCTGGCGGAAGTGGAAGCACACAAGGAAGAATTGGATGCTCGTTTCCGCAGTTTGCAGACTGAACTTCAGAAACTGAAGGATCAGCAGAAATGGTATGCCGATTTGTGTACGCTGGAGGTGGCGTTCGCCGATGAGGAGGCAAAATGGAAACAGGCTTCGGAAAAGGCACAGAGCTTGCAGCCGGTACGGGACGAATTGCGGCTGCTCGATGAGGTAGCTCCCATACGCGATGTGTATCAGACCTGCGTGAATCTGCAACGTGAGCTGAAAGAGCTGACAGAGGAAGTCGGTCGGAAGCAATTGCAGTGCAGTGCATTGGAAAAGGAAGAAGCCGAAAAGCGGAAACTTTTGCTGGATGTAAAAGAAAATTACAATGTGGCTCGTGAGAAACAAGAGCAGATGCTTCCGCTGGTGACGGAGGCCCGTAAGCAGAAAGTAGAACTGGATGCGCAACAGGCTACCGTAACTCGTCTGAAAGAGGAGGAAAGTTCGCTGGCGAAAAAGGAAGAATTGCTGAGAAAGGAGCAGGCAGAAAATGCGGTGCAGATAGGGGAGTTACAGAAACGACAGGTGGACGCGGAACGGATATTGGCAGAACTGATGCCGCATCGCGATATGCTGGAAAACAAGAATGCGGTTTCCGATAGGCTGGAATCGCTGGATAAAGCGGTGAAACGCTGGCAAAAAGAATCTGCCGACTGGAAGAAAAATTGTGTCGAGCTGGAAAATCAGCAGCAGGCATGCCGGGAAGAAGAAAATCGCTTGCGGAAATTGGATGAGGAACTGGTTCTATGTCGGGAGAGTATCCGGCAGAAAACACAGGCACTGGCTGGTGTGGATGTAGAGGCGTTGCAACAGCGGATGGCGGACGTGACGAAATGTTATACCGACTTGGAACGATTAAGGAAGTTGCAGGCGGCGGTAACGGAGCGGCGAAAGAGTTTGTCGGCAAATCGGCTTGCATCTGAACAAATTACCAAGGAACTGGATGCTGCGATGCGTGAGGTGAAGGAACTGACAACGGAGCGTGAAGAGATAAATCGTCTGTTGCCCGGACTGGAGGAGGCGTGGCAACTGGCAAGCAGCCGGAGTGCCGAGCATATGCGTGCCGCGCTGAAACCGGGAGAACCTTGTCCGGTATGTGGTGCACGGGAGCATCCGTATGCCGAAGGAATAGCGGAAGTATTGCAGCCTGTGAAGGAAGAAATTGCTCGTCGCCGTAAGCGGTTGACGGAAATTGAGGAACGGCTGGATGCTTCTCCCGGCGGATTGCGCCTGCTTTGTTCGGAACTGAACGGTAAGTTGTCGGCTTTGCGTGAGGGAACCGGACGACTGAATGCGGAACTGACTGAGGCTGTCGGCGAATGGACGGCACTGGTTGTAGCTTATCCTGCCTTGCCTGTTGATGTGGTACAGGCAGATGCTTCTGTCTTGTCGGCTCTGTTGACGACGGAGACGGAACGGATTGTGGCACAGGGAAAGCAGGCGCGCGCTGAACAGAATGCTTATCAGCAGGCACAAAATGAGCTGACTGCCATGCGTCGTACGTACGATGAAAAGCAGGCTTTGTGTTCGCGTCAGCGAGAAGAGCTGCATCGTCGGGCGGCGGAATTAAAGCAACGGCAGGGACAGAGTGAGCAGAAGCGTGCGGAATTGCAGCAGCTTGAACGTACGAACGGGGAACTGCGTGAGGCGTTGCGGCAGGATGTTTCGTTACCCGACTGGGAGCAGGCTTTCGAAGAAGACGTTGAAGGGTTGCTTAACCGCTTGTCGGATATGTACGATAAGTATCGGGAGGCAACTCGTGTGCAGCAGGAATCGGTGGGCTTACTGAACGAACGGAAGGTAGCTGCCGGGGCGTTGGAGAAACAGTTGGCCGAGTGTCAGGCTGCCGTAAAGGGAAACAAGGAAGAAATTGTCGGTGCCGTACAGATTTATGAAGCAAAGCAGAAATCGTATATACAGGTTTTGGGTGGTGCCGATCCGGATGAAACGGAACGTACGTTGAAGTTGCTGTTGGAAGAGACGGAGAAACAAGTGCAGCTTGCTGATAAAGCGCATAATGAGCTTGTAGAATCGTACAGCCGGTTGTCGGGTTTCGTGAAAGCAGCGGAGGAGCAATATCGGAAGAAGCAGGCGGATGGCACGATTGCGCAAGCGGGTGTGGACGATTTCATTACACGTTACAATGAATCGGCGGAACATGCGGATGTGCTTTCCAAAGAACGGCTGGATATGTGTTTTTCGCTTTCGGTCGACTGGAGTGGCAAGCGTGAGCAGATCCGGCAGGCGGATGAGAACGTGAAATGGTGTCAGGGACAGATGGAAGCACGCTGGAAGGCATTGGAAACTCATCGTGCTTTACAGGTTATCCCGCTGGAATTGTTGGGTGAGGAATGTCATCCTGCGGAAATATTGCAGGAAAAAATGCAACAGGTACAGGCTTCTTCGGAGGAACTCGACAAAGAGCGTTTGCAGGTGGGCGGTATGCTGATGGCACATCGCCGGAGCATGGAACAGATGCAGTCGGTTGGCGAGGAGCTTGAACGCAGGCGGAAGGCGTATCAGGACTGGAAGGAGTTGAATGATATTTTGGGAAATGCCAACGGCGATAAGTTCCGCGAAACGGCGCAATGCTTTACGCTGCGCTTCCTGATCTGGCAGGCCAACGAACAGCTTCGTCTGTTGAATCACCGGTATAGTCTGGAGCAGGTGAAGGATTCGTTGGGTATCCGTGTCATCGATCACGACCGGGCGGATGAGGTTCGTAACATCAGTTCGCTTTCGGGTGGAGAAACTTTCCTGATCAGTTTGGCACTGGCACTGGGACTCTCGTCGCTTTCGTCGCGCAACATTCCGATGTGCAACTTGTTCGTGGACGAAGGTTTTGGTACACTCGACACCAACAGCCTGAACATGGTGATAGATGCCCTGTCGAGCTTGCAGTCGATGCAAGGAAAGAAAGTCGGAGTCATCAGCCACACGGCAGAAATGCGAGAACGTATCCGTACGCAGATTCGGGTTGTCAAGGTCGGTTCTGGAGGAAAGAGTACTATCGAAATTGTGTAACTGCTGAATGTCTGTTGAGAATGAAAAGCTGATACTGATTATCTAGTAATTTGTCTTTTTGTATAAAGGCCTTGGTATATCTTTCATATACAAGGCTTTTATCTTTTCTGTATAATAGGGGAAAAAGAGTATATAATAAGAACATTTTTGTCTTCTGACCTGAATTTCTTTTTTTTTGAATAGTCTTTATTCTGTCAAGGTTTGCTTTTTATCTTCATTTGTATACTCTAATTTTGGAGTATTAATATTAAATCAGTAAAAAATAGACCATGAAACAACCTGTTGTATTATTTGCTTCCATGTGCCTTTGCGTATCAGGGGCGATGCAAGCTCAAAACTCTCAGCCTAATCCACCAAAAGCATATATCGTATCGGATGCGCATTTGGATACACAATGGAACTGGGATATTCAAACAACCATTCAAGAATATGTATGGAATACGTTGAATCAAAATTTATTCCTTCTTCGTAAGTATCCCGATTATGTTTTTAATTTTGAAGGTGCTGTAAAGTATTCTTGGATGAAAGAATATTTTCCTACTCGCTACGACGAGCTGAAGCAGCGTATCAAGGAGGGACGTTGGCATGTAACCGGCAGTAGCTGGGATGCCTGTGATGTTCTTGTACCTTCAGCAGAATCGGTACTTCGTAATATCCTGTACGGACAAAATTATTATCGGACTGAGTTTGGAACGGAGGGAACAGATATTTTCTTACCCGATTGCTTTGGTTTCGGATGGACGCTTCCATCGTTGGCCCACCATTGCGGTCTGATAGGCTTTTCTTCACAGAAGTTAGGCTGGCGTAATCATCCTTTTTATGGTGACAAAAAATATCCGTTTACTATTGGACTATGGAAAGGTATCGATGGCAGTCAGCTAATGTTTGCACATGGCTACGACTATGGTCATCGTTTTAAAGACGAAGATTTGTCAAAGAGTGAAGAATTAAAGGATTTATTAAAGGATAGTCCGCTGAACACCGTATATCGTTATTACGGAACAGGTGATATGGGTGGCTCTCCTACGATAACTTCCGTTCGTGCTGTTGAAAAAGGTGTAAAAGGAACAGGCGATATCAAAGTTGTCAGCGCTACCAGTGATCAACTTTATAAAGATTACGCCGGAAAACATGATCAGCTTCCTGTGTTCGATGGCGAATTGCTGATGGATGTACATGGTACAGGTTGCTATACTTCGCAGGCTGCTATGAAATGGTACAATCGTCAGAACGAATTATTGGGTGATGCTGCTGAGCGTGCGGCCGTAGCAGCGGAGTGGTTGAATCAGGGGGCATATCCTAAATCAGAGCTGGAAACTTCGTGGAAACGTTTCCTTTTCCATCAGTTTCATGATGATCTGACAGGTACCAGCATACCGCGTGCCTACGAGTTTTCATGGAATGATGAGTTGATTTCCTTGAAACAATTTTCGGATGTATTGACTTCCTCTGTTAATGAAGTTTCTCGTCTGCTGGATACAAATGTGAAAGGTACTCCTGTTGTACTGTATAATGCATTAGGGTTTGCTGTCAACGATCTTGCAGAAATGGAAGTTGAATTTGCAAAAGCTCCGAAAGGCATATCTGTCTATAATGCAGAAGGTAAAAAAGTCGCTTCTCAGTATTTGGGTTACAAAGACGGTAAAGCACATCTGTTGGTTGAGGCATCTGTTCCGGCCACAGGATATGCTGTTTACGATGTCCGTACTTCAGGTGAAGGTATTGTGGTAAAAAATAAACAGGTAAATACCTTGGAGAATTCCTGCTATAAGTTGACTTTTGATGCAAATGGTGATATTGTTTCTTTGCTGGATAAGCGTAATGGTAAAGAACTGGTTGCATCGGGAAAAGCTATTCGCTTGGCATTGTTTACGGAAAATGAATCTTATGAATGGCCTGCATGGGAAATTCTGAAAAAAACATTAGATCGTGAACCAGTTTCTATAACAGACGATGTGAAATTGACTTTAGTAGAAGACGGAGAGTTGCGTAAATCGCTTTGTATCGAGAAAAAACATGGTGAATCGGTCTTCCGCCAGTACGTTCGTCTGTATGAAGGAACTCGTGCACCTCGTATTGATTTCTATAATGAAATAGACTGGAGATCGACAAATGCATTGCTGAAAGCTGAGTTCCCGCTTGCTGTTTCTAATCCGAATGCAACCTATGATTTGTCTTTGGGTAGTGTACAGCGTGGCAACAATACTGTTACTGCATACGAAGTATACGGACATTATTGGGCAGATTTAACTGACCGTAAAGGTGATTATGGGGTCTCTATTATGAATAATGGAAAATATGGATGGGATAAACCTTCGGACAATACCCTGCGTTTAACTCTGCTCCATACTCCAAAAACGAATAAGGGATATACTTATCAGGATAGACAAGATTTCGGCTATCATACATTTACTTATAGTTTGCTTCCGCATCAGGGTGAGCTCAATAAGGCTGAGGTTGTATCGAAGGCAGAAGTTTTGAACCAGCGACTGAAGGCTTTCCAAACAGACAAGCATAAAGGTGAAATGGGACGTACTTTCTCTATGGTTTCATCGGATAATCCGAACGTGATTATCAAGGCGTTGAAGAAAGCAGTAGATTCTGATGAATATGTAGTACGTGTATACGATGTTGCCGGTCAGGGTATTCAGTCAGCTCGATTGACATTCGCCGGCAAACTTGCTTCCGTTGTCGAAACGGATGGAACCGAAAAGGAAATTGGGAAAGCTGATTTCAGTAATAATACTTTTGATGTGAAAGTCAATCCTTTCTCTCTGAAAACGTACAAAATCCGTTTAGCAGAATCAGGTGTATCGGCATATCAATCAAAATGTTTGTCGCTTGAACTTCCATATGATAAAAAGTGTGCTACTTATAATGAGTTCCGTAGTGAGGCCGATTTTGAGTCTGGTTATAGCTATGCAGCCGAATTGTTCCCGGATTCGATAACAATCGATCAGGTTACTTTCCGTCTGGGCGAGCCGGAAACTTACAACGGCTTGTCTTGTAAGAATGATACTATTGAAATTCCTGAGGGATATAATCGCTTATATTTCTTGGCAGCAGCTGCTTCATCAGACGACCAGTCCTTACAGATAGTTTGCGGTAAGCACGTTTCGGAATTTGTAGTACCTTCTTATACGGGATTTGTTGGTCAGTGGGGACATGAAGGACATACATCCGGTTATTTGAAGCCTGCTCAGATTGCTTATGTGGGTACTCACCGCCACGCTTCAAACGGAGATTGCCCTTATGAGTTTACTTATATGTTCAAGTTTGGCATGGATATACCTAAAGGCGTTCATTCTATTGTTTTGCCTAAGAACGAAAACGTTGTGATTTTTGCCGCTACGGCAGTTGCCGAAAATCATGCTTTCGTAAAACCGTCGACTAAGTTATTCCTTACAAATAATCGTGAAGAGGTGTCGGAATCTGTATTGGGTAAGAAAATGATTTCGGGCGAGAACCTTTTGAAAAATGCAAAATTGACAAAATGGTCGAATTTTGTCAATGAAGAGGAACGTCCACAGGCTGCCATCGATGGTGATTTGTCTACCAAATGGTGTGATATTGCGGGTTTACCAAGCTTCTTGGAATTTGATTTAGGCAAAGCTCAGCAACTGACCGGATGGAAAGTGGTGAATGCTGGTAAGGAGAATGGATCATTTATTACCAGTCAGTGTTTCTTGATGGGAAGAAACGCTGCTGATGAAGATTGGCAGACGATCGATTACTTCGACGGCAATCGCAGCAATGTTGTTTTACGTACAATCTCTTCTGATAAAGCATATCGCTATCTTCGTATGGTTGTGACAAGGGGAACACAAACAGCTTCTTCACAAGATGTACGTATTTATGAAGTAGAGGTTTATTAATTTTATTTCTCTCTGCTTCGATGAATGTGTAAAGGTATCTTTGGTTAAGAATAACAGTATTACAGAAGTTTATCAATTAAATTTGGGGGCTATTCTTCTTTGAATTTGCAGAAAAGTGGGAGGAAGGTACAGATAGAGTAATCCGGATTGCTGATCTCAAAAAATGGAAGAATGAATTGTTTCCGATAAATGATGTTTGTTGGGATTCTGAGGATATTTGGAAATAGCTTGAAGTATGCGCACCTATAGTCGAAGCTTTAAGTATGTTTCTGACTTTGGTTTTAGTAATACAATAAATCCTCTCTTGATTTTTTCAGGAGAGGATTTTTATTTTGGCAATTATATTGTTGCTTGTGGGTCGTTAGAAAGTCATGGAGGCATAAATTCCATAATGTCCATCACCAGCAACGGGGCTGAGGGTCAGGCTGTGCTTTTGTGCGAATGGTCGGGTGAAGATATAAGAACTTCCAGCTCCGATAGCGGCTCCGGCAACAACATCCCACCAGTCATGCTTCTTACCATAAACGCGGGTCCAGCCTACGTATGTAGAAAGAATGTAAGAAGGTAACCCCCATTTCCAGCCATAACGTCGCTGGATAAAGGCTGCGGCAGCAAAAGACGTAGAGGTGTGCATCGATGGAAAGGAATGATTGTCGCTATGGTCGGGGCGTTCTTTCTTGACAAGATACTTTAGGGCGTATGTAACTCCTATGGCCGTTACGCCAGAAAATACGCCTTGTTTCAATCCTTGCCAGTCTCTTTGCAGTAAGACTGCGGTCAGTCCGGCTACAGGAAGCAGGACGGCTCCTACGTCTCCCGTTGTGCGTACAGCTTTTCGGGAGCCGGTGACTTCTGTTTCTTGAGCGAAAAGTGAGAATGACAGGATGAGGGCTATCAGTGTGAATAAGTATCTTTTCATGTAAGAGCAATGAGTTTAGGTAGGAAAATAATCAGTCCGACGATGGCCGATGCGATGGCTAGCAACAAGACGGCTCCTGCTGCCAGGTCTTTAGTGCGCTTGATCGCTTCATCATATTCTGCTGATACACGGTCGGCAAGGGCTTCAATTGCCGAATTGACGGCTTCAGCAGCGAGTACCAGACCTATGCAAAGAGTAATGATAATCCATTCTGTCGGAGAGAGATGGAGCAGGATACCTGCCGTAATCGTACATACGGCAGCAAAACAGTGTATCCATGCATTGTGCTCCCGACTAATAAGAAGGAAAATGCCGTGAAAGGCATACTTGAAACTTCGGATACGCTTGCGTAAAGTGAAGCCGTCGTTTTTCATCTTTCCTCGGGCTTACCAGTTGATTGTGACTTCTACCGGACAGTGGTCGGAGCCGAATATTTCGGTATGTATCTTTGCGTCCTGAAGTTTGTCGGCTATGCGTGCAGAAGCGAGGAAGTAGTCAATACGCCACCCTGCATTCTTTTCGCGTGCTTTAAAGCGGTACGACCACCACGAGTAGATATTTTCCTGAGTAGGATAGAAGTGGCGGAAGGTATCGACAAAGCCTGCATCGAGTAGTGTCTGGAATTTTTCACGCTCCTGATCGGTGAAACCTGCATTCATTCGGTTCGTCTTCGGGTTTTTCAAGTCGATTTCCTTATGGGCTACGTTCAGGTCGCCGCATACCAGAACCGGTTTCTTCTGGTCGAGTTGTTGCAGATATTTCCGGAAGTCATCCTCCCATGTCATACGGTAATCCAGGCGTTTCAAACCGTCTTGTGAGTTCGGAGTGTACACCGTCACCAGATAAAAGTTTTCCATTTCCAGCGTAATGACACGTCCCTCATGGTCGTGCTCATCAATTCCCAAGCCGTAAGTGACGGCAATCGGCTGGTGTCGGGTAAAGATAGCAGTACCCGAATAGCCTTTTTTTTCGGCGTAGTTCCAGTAAGAGTTATAGCCTTCGAATGACAAATCAAGTTGTCCTTCCTGCATTTTCGTTTCCTGCAAGCAGAAAAAATCTGCATCCAGAGCTTTGAATGTTTCGCGAAAACCTTTATCGCAGCAGGCGCGCAGCCCGTTTACGTTCCATGAAATGAGTTTCATAATCATAATAAGAGTCGGAGAGTTTATCCGTTTTCTGTTTATAGTTAAGAATAAATAGAATAGCGTTATTTCTTCAAGTCAAATAAATATGTCAGTCGTCCGGCAATATATGAATGGGCCGACCGTGAGAACGGGTCTTTTTTGGTACTATGATAGAAGTCGCTTAGACCGAAATAATATCGTGCTTCGAGCAGGATATTGCCGATACCTGTACGGGCTTCTATACCCACTCCTCCTACAATTCCATAATCAAATTTTGATTCTGCCATTTTCCCGTATTGCCAGATTACTCCACTTGGGCGTTCATTGGGATGCCATGCCTCACTTTTCTTTTCACTTTCTCCCAATAGATAACCTATTTGAGGTCCTAAGTTGAGCACAAATCTTGCCCCATATCCCTTATCTTTGCCGAAAGCAAGATGTGCCATTAAAGGTACTTCTACGTAGTTCATGGAACGTTGATAGGTATCTCCTGTTCCATCGTCGATATTCTCTTTCCATCCTCTTTGCGAGTAGTTGATTTCTGCTTGTATTCCGCAGAACATCTTAAGGTATCTTTCCGATATATATCGTATGGTGACTCCGAAAGAAGGAGTAAGGAATGTTTTCTCTTTTATGCTCGGCTCAAAACTGACAGAACTGAGATTTACGCCTCCATTGATACCGATGGCTAAATTATGGCGCGGGTCTTGCAGTTGGGCATGTACAGGTATTCCTGCCGACAGGCACAAAAAGCTTAATAATGCAATAATGGATTGCTTTTTCATGTAGTTATTCAAAATCAAGTTTTATCAGTTCGTAATCTTTTGTAAAGTGTACGAAGAATACTTTCCGGTTGATGAATCCTCCCCAATTGTTCACACGCTCAAAGCAGAAACCTGTTTGTATCGGAGTAACTTGCACGCGGTCTAAGTTCTCTTCCAGCTTGTTGCCTTGCTGTGCCAGTCCCTTCAGGAAGAAATATCCTATATCGAATCCTAGCATACCGTACTTAGGATAGGTGTTCGACATGTCTTTGCTATACCAGCGTCGGTATGCATGCGTAAAGTTGATGGCAGCAGGAAACAGGTTGTTGGTATAGAACGATGAATAGAAATAGGTATCCAGTTCATAGAAGTTAGCCAGAAAATCCTGTGTATAAGTCTGCCATTCCGGATAGCCGAACAAATGCATGTTAAAAGCCGGGTGTTCACGACGGACCAATGTGAGGTGAGGTAACAAGCGTGTCAGTGCGGTATGGCTTCCTGATGTAGGAATAAAGATGTTTTCCTGTAGAGTGTCCATAGCTGCAATGACTTTTCCCGGATCAATTTCGCTGCCCAGTTGTATATGGCTGAACTTGATCTTGTTATCTTTCAATTCATTCTTCATCCCTTTGATGAATTCGGCTTTTTCCTTATCTCCAGTGCCGTCATCAAGGAAGATGACATTGGTTTTTCCGAATTTGCGGATAAAGTGTTCGTATACTTTAGAGTACAGATAAGATTGTGGCGTGTTGACCTGATAGATATTCGGATTCTTGAACACTTGGTCTACTTTAGGTGAAAAAGGAACGACCAGACGAATATCGTTTTTATCGGCGAATGAAGCAACAGGGGCTATTGAAGACTGTCGTGCCGGTCCGAATATAATGTCCATGTCTTTCAGTTCGCTTTGTGAAAGGATGGCGTTTGTTCCAATGGTTGTCCCTTTTGTATCGTATGTATAGATATCAGTCGAAACTCCCTGGCGCTTCAAGCTGTCTACGGCCATCAGAAAGCCTTCATAAAATTCTACCATGCGCGACTGTTCATCCTGATTGCCGGAAGAAAATGGCAGCATGATTCCTACCTTGATGGTCTTTATCTGTTTCTTGCTGACCGAGCTTTCTTTGAACAGTTCTTCGTTGCTGGGATCAGCTGTCTGCGTAGATGCAGTACTTGTCGACGATTGTTGTGACTGAGGATAGGGGATAAAAAGGAAACTTCCTTTCTTCAACTTTCCGCTTTTCAGTTCGGGATTGGCCGCAATCAGCTCTTCTTGGGTAATGCCGTATTGCTGGCTGATGCTGAAAATGGTTTCTTTTCTCTCAACCTTGTGCATATCTCTCCATTCATTTTTCTTGGTCGACGGTTCCGACTGCACAGTCTGTATCGGCTGGGCTGCTGCATTATCTTGAGCAGGAATAACGATAACCTGACCGATGCGGAAGTTTGCGGCACTTAATCCCGGGTTTGCCTTGCAGATAGCCTGGGCACTGACTTTATATTTTATCGTCAGCTGATAGAGTGTTTCGCCTGCCTGAATGGTATGAAACTGCTGTCCGTTTTCGTTACTATATTGAGTCTGTGGTATTTTTAATGCTTCTCCGGCACGTATTTGTTCCCGGCTTCCCGGGTTCAGACGTACGATATCGTCGATGGAAACATTGTACATACTGGCAATGGAATACAGGCTTTGTCCCTTGGTTACGGTATGTAAAAAATATCCGGTTCCGGTCTGTGCCGATACCGTTGCTTTCAAACAGCCGGCAGAGAGCGCCAGCGAAAGACAGATAATGCGGATAAACTTCATTTTCGTTTGTATTTATTGAGTGACAAAAGTACAAAAAAAAGCATTATCTTTGCAAAGATATGATTGATTTTAAGGATATGGAAGACGGAAAAGAAACAATAAGTATAGAAGGCGCACGCGTACATAATCTGAAGAATATAGATGTGGAGATTCCACGAGATAGTCTGACGGTCATCACGGGGCTGAGTGGAAGTGGAAAATCCTCGTTGGCTTTCGATACGATTTTCGCCGAGGGACAAAGACGCTATATTGAAACGTTTTCGGCTTATGCCCGGAATTTCCTGGGAGGAATGGAGCGCCCGGATGTAGATAAAATAACAGGTTTGAGTCCCGTTATCTCCATAGAACAGAAAACCACCAATAAAAATCCTCGTTCTACCGTAGGTACCACGACCGAAATCTACGATTACCTGCGCTTGCTTTTTGCACGTGCCGGTACCGCTTACTCGTATATTTCGGGTGAGAAGATGGTAAAATATACAGAAGAACAGATTCTCGACCTGATTCATCGTGACTATAAGGGGAAGCGTATTTATATATTGGCACCGTTGGTGCGTACGCGTAAAGGACATTACAAGGAACTCTTTGAACAGATCCGCAAGAAGGGATATCTGTATGTGCGGGTAGATGGCGAAGTGAAAGAGATTGTTCACGGTATGAAACTGGACCGATACAAGAATCACGATATTGAAGTGGTGATTGATAAAACGGTCGTTACGGAAAAAGAGGAAAAGCGTCTGAAGCAGAGTGTGACGACGGCCATGCAACAGGGCGACGGATTGCTGATGATCCTTGATGCACAGACCGAGAGTGTCCGTCATTATAGTAAGCGACTGATGTGTCCGGTTACGGGCATCTCTTACCGGGAACCTGCTCCTCATAACTTTTCTTTTAACTCTCCACAGGGAGCTTGTCCGCGCTGCAAGGGCTTGGGGTATGTCAATCTGATTGATGTTGACAAGGTTATTCCAGACCGTTCTCTTTCCATCTACGAGGGAGCTGTCGCACCACTTGGTAAATATAAGAATGTGATGATATTCTGGCAGATAGAAGCGTTGCTCGAAAAATATGAAGCGACCCTTAAGACTCCGGTCTCGGAACTGCCGGAAGATGCTATCAATGAAATCTTGTACGGGGCGGACGAACGTCTGAAAATCAAAAGTTCGCTGATACATGCTTCGTCGGATTACTTCGTCACTTACGAAGGAATTGTGAAATACATTCAGATGATGCAGGAGAAAGATGCTTCGGCTACGGCACAGAAGTGGGCGGAACAATTCGCGAAAACCGATATCTGTCCGGAATGTAAGGGAGCACGCCTGAATAAGGAAGCACTCCATTTCCGTATTTACGACAAGAATATTTACCAGCTTTCTACCATGGACATCAGCGAACTTTACGAATGGATGTCGCATGTGGAAGAGCATTTGGATAATAAACAGCGTATCATCGCGACAGAAATCTTGAAGGAAATACGCACTCGCTTGAAGTTCTTGCTGGATGTGGGACTGGATTATCTGTCATTGAACCGTTCTTCGGTCAGCTTGTCGGGTGGAGAGAGCCAGCGTATTCGTCTGGCAACGCAGATAGGTTCTCAACTGGTAAATGTATTGTATATCCTCGATGAACCGAGTATCGGCTTGCACCAGCGCGATAATATCCGGCTGATCAACTCGCTGAAGGAACTGCGTGATTTAGGCAATACGGTCATCGTGGTAGAACATGATAAAGACATGATGCTGGCTGCCGATTATATTGTCGATATGGGCCCGAAGGCAGGACGCTTGGGAGGAGAGGTTGTCTTTGCGGGAACACCCGAGGAAATGCTCAAGACCTCGACACTTACGTCGCAGTACCTGAACGGAAAGATGAAAATCGAAATTCCTGCCGAACGCCGGAAGGGGAATGGCAAATCGCTTTGGCTTCGTGGTGCACGAGGAAATAACCTGAAAGGGGTAGACGTGGAATTTCCGCTGGGCAAGCTGATTTGTGTAACCGGCGTATCAGGTAGTGGCAAGTCTACCTTGATAAACGATACTCTCCAACCGATTCTTTCGCAGCATTTCTACCGTTCGCTGCAAGATCCTCTGCCTTACGATTCGATAGAAGGACTGGAATATATAGATAAGGTGGTCAACGTAGACCAGTCGCCGCTCGGGCGTACTCCTCGCTCCAATCCGGCGACTTATACCGGTGTTTTCTCCGATATACGTAATCTGTTTGTCGGACTTCCGGAAGCCAAAATACGCGGGTACAAGCCGGGACGCTTCTCCTTTAATGTGTCTGGCGGCCGGTGTGAGGCTTGCGGCGGGAATGGTTATAAGACGATCGAGATGAATTTCTTACCCGATGTCTTTGTACCTTGCGAGGTTTGTCACGGCAAACGCTACAACCGAGAGACACTGGAGGTGCGCTATAAAGGCAAATCCATTGCCGATGTGCTCGATATGACGATTAATCGTGCAGTAGAGTTCTTCGAGAATGTGCCCCAGATTCTGAATAAGATTAAAGTCTTGCAGGAAGTGGGATTGGGATATATTAAGTTAGGTCAGCCCTCTACTACCTTGTCGGGCGGTGAGAGTCAGCGTGTGAAACTGGCAACCGAACTCTCGAAGCGCGATACAGGCAAGACGGTTTACATTCTGGATGAGCCGACTACCGGCTTGCATTTCGAGGATATCCGCGTACTGATGACGGTCTTGAACCGGCTGGTAGATAAAGGCAATACGGTAATTGTCATCGAACATAACCTGGATGTCATCAAGATGGCAGACTATATTATCGACATGGGACCCGAAGGAGGTAAAGGAGGAGGGCAGTTGCTTTCGTGCGGGACTCCCGAGGAAGTCGCCCAGTCGGACAAAGGATATACTCCTAAGTTCCTGCGTGAAGAACTGGCTAATCAGTAATAAATGATCAAAACAATAGGTGAATTATGGCAAAAGAAAAGATTGCGAAAACCAATGCGGCACGTCTGCTGGACAAGGATAAGATAAAATATGAACTTGTACCTTATGAAGTAGACGAAAACGACTTGAGTTGTGTGCACGTAGCTGCGACGCTGGGTGAAAACATCGAACAGGTATTCAAGACCTTGGTGCTACATGGCGATAAGTCGGGTTACTTTGTCTGTGTGATTCCGGGCGAGCATGAAATTGACTTGAAAATGGCAGCCAAGGTTTCAGGTAACAAGAAGTGTGACCTCATTCATGTAAAGGAATTGCTTCCGTTGACGGGATATATCCGTGGAGGATGTTCACCCATTGGTATGAAGAAGCATTTTCCTACCTATATCCATCATACATGCAATGATTATCCTTATATATATGTCAGCGCGGGCGTACGCGGCTTGCAGGTGAAACTGGCTCCGGCCGACTTGATAAAGGTCAGTCAGGCGGAAGTCTGTACGCTGTTCGGCGAATAAGAACGTGGTGACGTTTTGTTTGAAACATGGGCGGATTTTTTGCGAATTGCGCCCATGTTTTTTTATATCATATCGGGAAGAACGAAAAATAGCGACAAATACCAGTATTTTTGTTACTTTTTTATATATTTGCAAGTAATATAAATTTATTAATCATTAAAATCTTCATTATTTATGTTTAACAAGCATCCTAAAGGTTTGATACCTGCCGCACTTTCTAACATGGGGGAGCGTTTTGGCTACTACATCATGAACGCTGTGCTGGTGTTGTTCCTTTGTTCTAAATTTGGTATAAGTGAGGAGAAAAGTACACTTATCTATTCATTCTTTTATGCAGGTATCTATCTGTTAAGTCTTGTTGGAGGTCTGATTGCCGATAGAAAACAGAACTATAAAGGTACAATCATGGCCGGTCTTGTGGTCATGGCTGTTGGATATATTGCATTATCTATTCCTATAACTGCCAATGCAGGCAATACATCATGGTTGCTTACACTTACTTGTATCGCATTGTTTTTCATAGCATTTGGTAACGGTCTGTTCAAGGGAAACCTTCAGGCTATTGTAGGCCAGATGTACGATAATCTTGAAGCTGAGGCTGCAAAAAAAGGAGAAAAGGAACTGATTGAAGCCAAGAGCAAGAGAGATTCCGGATTCCAGATATTTTATGTATTTATCAATATCGGCGGATTGGTAGCTCCGTTTATCGCTCCTCTGTTGAGAAGCTGGTGGCTGAGCGCACACAACATGGTCTACAATGCAAGTCTTCCTGCTCTGTGTCATGAATATATAGCGAAAGGTGCAGACGGTATGTCGGCTGAGGCTATGGGCAACTTGAATCAGTTGATGTCACAGTGCGTAGGTGCAACTACCGATATGGCTACTTCTTGTGCACAATATTTGCAGATATTTAATGAAGGTATTCATTATTCGTTTGTTGCATCTGTTGCGGCTATGCTCATTTCTTTGATTATCTTCTTTGTAACCAAGAGTCAGTTCCCGAATCCGGGAAAGAAAGAAGCCGCAGCTGCTGTTACTTATTCAGCAGAAGAAAAGGCTGCTATGGCTAAGGAAATCAAACAGCGTCTTTACGCCTTGTTTGCAGTGCTGGGTGTTGTTATTTTCTTCTGGTTCTCCTTCCATCAGAACGGTACTTCACTTTCACTCTTTGCGAGAGACTTTGTTGATACATCCACAATTGCTCCGGAAATATGGCAGGCAGTGAATCCTTTCTTTGTGATTACATTGACTCCGATTATCATGATGATTTTCGGTTCTCTTTCAAGAAGAGGTAAAGAGATTTCTACTCCACGTAAGATTGCCATCGGTATGCTCATCGCAGGTTTGGCTTATCTCTTCCTTTCAGCATATTCACTCATTATGGGTTATCCTTCTGCTGCCGAATACAGAGAGCTTCCTATCGACCAGCAGGTTAAGGCGGGAGCATGGGTTCTGATTGTTCTTTACTTCCTGCTTACTGTGGCTGAGTTGTTTATTTCACCTCTTGGATTGTCATTCGTTTCGAAGGTGGCTCCAAAGCATCTTTTAGGACTTTGTCAGGGATTATGGCTCGGTGCGACTGCCGTAGGTAATCTCTTGTTGTGGATTGGTCCTCTGATGTATAACGCTATTCCTATCGGATATTGCTGGGCTATTTTCATGATAGTATGCTTTATTTCAATGGGAGTAATGCTGTTCATGGTGAAATGGCTGGAACGTGTAGCTAAGTAATCGAATAAATAAATCTGATAAAGCTGAGAGGCGTACAGAATGGGTTTTTAAACTCGGTCTGTACGCCTCGATTTTTATTTAAGAAAAGGTCTTTTTCAATGTTTCTGTCGGCTGGATAATTGTCTTTTATCTGGTAAATGTAATTTGTGTTTCGAGTAACTTGTAAGTAGGGTGTTTTTTATTATAGGTAACGGAGGGATGCTTCCGGCTATTGTGTGATTATATTTACTGTATCACCATGAGGTGATGGTTAACCGTAAGTACTACTCCAAGTATATATTGATTAGCATCTTACCTTGTTGGTGTAATACTGCATGATTTTCTCAATCATAGCTTTCCTATGTTTGTAAACCATATTCTCGTCGTAATGTGTCACTTCCTCGTCATAAATCAGTTTAAGCTTTAGTGAATCGTACGTAGGTTTCGAGTAGAAATCAATCTTCTTTTTCGCCACATCCTGATTGCTGTACGATGAGTTTTGCTCTACGTTCAGCAGAGCCAGATTGCCGAAGTCGTCCAGACACGCCGGAGAGATTGTGGTTTTATTGAATTCATGGTGCTGGGGAAAGACGTGTTCGACAGAGTTTCGGGAGATAAACCGATAGCGCTTGAACTTTTCATCGTTTTTATATTCCTCTGTGTTTTTCATTTCCTTCCATAAAATATATTCCAGTTTCTGAAACCAGTAGTGACGGAAATGTACGCCCAATTGACTTTCGAGATAGGTTTTGATATCATTTGAAAAATCATACTCTACGTTTGATGTTTCCAGCAGTTTCCATGACAACGCCTGAAGAGACAGACCATTGTCCATGAATTGACGGACGGACAAGGTGTTGTCGATAAATTCAAGTAAAGAAAGTTGTTTTTCTCGTGTGTCTTTATCTCCTTTGTCTATGGTATAACCGATAAAAGGAGTCAGCCATAACAATGGATTTGTCGTGAAATATAGCATGGACTGCAACATCGACATGCTACTTTTTTCACGTTTTGTGTAACTAAGGTTTCCATCGGATATATTTGTTTCTATCAGGCTTAATTCATTGAGCCCTTCTGCTTCAACCCATTTTACTATGTATTTGTCGAAATGCCACCGAACTGTCCAAAGCAACTTGAAGAATTTTTCTACCTCTTCATCTTTTCCTTTTTCCGCTTCTTCAGAAGCTACAAGTTCCTTAAATATCTCAAGCAGGGAATTTTCCTGTAGAGGTTTCTCTATATCCTCCTGTTTGTTTCTGAAACGGAATAACCGGTACGTTAGTATCAGCAAACTCGGAAAAGAGATAATTGACTTACAAGCGAATGGCGGTAACGCTGTCTGGTCTGCTTCACGAAACTCTGTCGTAAGGTGAGGAATATACGGATGGATGGTAAACGCATGCAGTCCATATCCTTCTCTGCCGGGAGTAACATCTTCCAGTTTGCTGGATTCTTCTTCCGTCAGGTGGTTCCAGTCTTTGTGCAACAGCTGGTTGTTTTTGGAACTTCTTTTTTTACTTCCTTTTGCCCACTCTATCTCTCCTTCGATATTGTTTCCTATCTGCGATAGCCTGAGTTGAATTCCTTTATGATAATTGTCTGAGTAAATCTTGAACTGGATATATTGGGTCTTTTCGCTTTCAGTATAAATCTGACATACTTCGCTGGGAATATTAGTCCCGATCCATGCTCCACCCAATTCTCCACTCACTGATACGATATCCGATAATTTGAAATTTTGCAGGCAGAAGGACTTCATGTCGGTTAGTGTAACGGTTCTCTCCATGTTGTCGGAGTGTAATATCTGGCAGAGTGTCATTCCTTCCTTATTCTGCAAGTCGGAAGATGTCTCTCTACTGGCGAGGGGAGAAGGGGCTTGGTCTGTCAATGTCCCAAAATCGTATGCCGGAAATAATCTGCTTGCATTCCATTTGACGGATGCATTCATTTGTTCGCAACACTCCCATATTTTGCTGTAATGCAGTTTGTCGGCTGCCAACCTTTTCAGCAACAGCGATTTCAGAATATCCGACTGCTCCAGTTGTAATCCGGCGTTATTGATGGTCGTAAAGAGTTTGTTCAAATCGGTACCTTTCGGCACAATATTCATGACAAACTTGACTTGACTGTAAATGTAGCGTCCTAAACCCTGAAGCTTCGATTCATCGTTTATTTCGTTCAACCATCCAGTAATGGAAGTTACCGCCCGGGCTATGCAGCAGAGATATTCGTCTTTGCTGACGGTTTCGTCAGAGACTATGTCGAATGCGGAATATTCATCGAGTAGCCGATGAAAATAATCTTCTACTTGGTTGCGGATAGAAAAACGGATCCGCAGGTTCTGATGATATCTCAGGAATCTGTTCAGATCGGTGTTGCAACCCATCTTTGAAAAGGCAACGGCAATCAGCCAAAGGGTGGTGAAACGCTGCTGTCCGTCCAACAATTCATAAACGGCTATCTCATCGCCGCCCGAACGAGTGCGCTTGTACAAGATGACTGTTCCGATGAAATATGCTTCAGATTTATTACGTTCGAAAGCTGCATAGATATCATTCAGCAGCTTATAAATCTGCTCATTTCCCCATACGTACGGTCGCTGGTACGAAGGTACGCAAAACGGATATTCTTCTATTAAATCTGAGATGCTTTTGATGCTGGTGATGACTTTTTCTCGTTGTCCCATAAATCTGCTTTTCTTAATCTGAAACATTGCATTGGTTTACTAATGCCTGGATGTTTTTGCACAACCAGTTGTCGTAGGCACTACCTGCGGTTAGAGCCTTATCCTTCAGTTCTTTGCGAAAAAACTCGCTGATACGTCCGAATAATCTGTCGGCGGCATATCCTTTTTGAAACAGGGTGGGGTCGAGCTCATCATATTCAAAAGACTGAAGGGTCTTCATCAGTTCGTCACACGTATAGCAGGTTAAAACCTCATCGATAATAAAATGATTTTCCTGAATGAACTTCGGTATACTTTTTTCCCGGATACTGTTGTTTTGCAGACGGAGAACATACGTATATCTGAAGATTTGCAAGGCTGCTTCAATCAGTCTTTCCGTGCCAAAACGACTGACGTAACTCATCAGTACCACCTGATAAAACTCTCTGACGAACTCTGTCCGGTCTTCTACATCGATAACTTCCCGTGTGAATCTGACGTATACTTCCGGCAGGTCATCCATCTTAATGAAAATATTCTGATAGATGGAAACAAACTGATCGAGGTAATCGATAAAATTCTCGCCATTATACAGAGGCTGTCGTAGGGCGAGTTTGTAAGGTGGAAGATGCAGCATACGGTATCCTTCTTCCAGTTGTACCTGTTGGAATCCTATTTTTCGGTGTCCGTTCAGGGTTTTGTTGCTGAATTCGTCGATGATGATTTGCTTTTTCTGTTTCTCGCGTGTATAGTCACCATGCGTATTTTTAGGGGGAACCTTTTCCCAGTGTAGGATGTTCCATCGGCGCCCCAGCAGCAACAGGCGCGTTACTTCCTCCAGATACTTGAACTGTTCCCATTTTCGTGCGTAGAATTCGTTCTGAGAGTCCTTTCCGATGTATCTCAAATGATGAGCCTTTATGATGTCGATGCCGGAAAGACGTACGCCGCCGGTATTCTGCGTTTCAAAGAAAGTATATGCATCGTCTTCCTGCTGCGTAATGACAAGTGTCACGTTGATATGCTGCAAAGTATGCTCATTGATGTCTTTTTCCGTACAGAACTCCCGGATAATCTGAGCATTTTTCCGGATGTTTTCCATAGAAACCGGAGAATGATACTTGATGGAAATCTCCTGTCGGGAAGAAAGAATATGTAAGAGAATGGCAAGGGTAGTTATGCGTTGCTGTCCGTCGATGATGGAATACAGATTATCGTGCTCATGTAGGATGATGCTTCCCAGATAGTACATCGGTTCTTCCTGAGAGTGATGCTGGTAAACATAGATATCTTTCAGCAGCGTAAGCACTTCGTTTTTCGTCCATACGTACGGACGTTGGTATTCGGGAATGTCGAGCGGGAGGCTGAAGAGTTCCGGAATGCTCAAACTTTCTACTCTGATCTGGTTCATGGTTATGGTAAACTGCTTGAGGTGTTCACAGAAAGACGTTGAGGACTTTCCATGACGTTGTACATTATTTCTCCGACCGTGAAGTTATAAAAAATATTGTTTCTAAAGACATCCGATGACTGCTTATTGAAAATCTGCGGCAATTTACGGATGAGCCGATGACATGCCGATAAGGCGAGGCAGACGATTCGTTTTGTTTTTGTACAAAAACAAAAATCTTTTGTACAAAAAATAAAAAAACATCGAGACGTTTTCTTTCGAAGGTGCCGGAGCTTTTTTTCGAGATTGCCGGGATATATGCAAACAAGTCCTTTAACCTTTCCCGAAGTTTTTCGTCCTGCAACAGCAGGATAGGGGAAGAGGTTAAAGGACTTGTGGTATATCGCATCCGGCAGTGCCGGTTGAATGCTTGCTTGTCTGCTTGTTGGGAACCGTCAACCGTCGATTATTTCAGCGTTGCGATTGTATTTTCGGATAAAGGTCGCGGGCTTATTCGGCTCCCTTCATCATTTTTTGCAGCTTGCCCGAGAACAGGAACAGGACGACTGCTGCCGTACCGCTCATGAAGACAAACAACATGAAGAAATCGAACAGGTTTTCAATGTGGTAACCCAAGAACGTTTTGGTTACTCCGCCTTCCGGATAATAGCCGCTCAACATGCCGGCAAATTTGTTGGCTGCAGAGGTACTGAGATACCATACGCCCATCAACAGCGAGGAGAAGCGTACCGGAGAGAGTTTGTATACCAGCGACAGTCCGATAGGAGCCAGACAAAGTTCTCCCATGGTGTGGATGAGATACAATCCCGTCAACCAGATCATGCTGACTTTTACGCCGGGTTCTACGTCCTTTACGCCAAAGGCGATGAAGAGATATCCCAGTGAAAGTAACAGCAGACCGATAGCCTGTTTACGCGGTGAGCTAGGTTCGATGCCCCGCTTGCCGAGGAATGACCAGATAGCTGCAAATACAGGTGCCAGCGTGACAATCATAATCGGGTTGAAAGACTGGAAATAGGCAGCAGGCATTTCCCAGCCTCCGATGTGACGGTCGGTTTGTTCGTCGGCAAAGAAGGTGAGTGAAGCTCCGGCCTGTTCGTAGGCTGCCCAGAAGAAAATTACGAAAAAGGCGATGATGTATATCACACCGATTCGGGCTTGTTCCGTACGGGTCAGGCTTTTGTCGGTGATGATGATGACAGGCATCACGATAGTAGTGGCATAAATCAGCGAACCAATCCAGTCGGCTCCGGCAAAGATACCGCCGTCGCCTCCCCAGTTGACGGAGAACAGAATGGTAAGCAGAATGGTACCTGCAATCATCCATACCGTACGCTTGTTGCCTTCCTTATCGGTCGGTGACGTTTCTGCCGCTTTTGCTGTTTTGACAGGAGCCGTGCCTACAGGATTACCTTCCGGGTCGCAGATATATTTGTTCTTAAACAACTGAAAGACCGTGGCACCCAGTATCATACCGATACATGCCGCGAGAAATCCCCATTTGAAATCCTCCGGATGTCCGGTATTTCCTACCAGTCCGCATACCAGCGGAGCGATGGTAGAACCTACATTCACTCCCATGTAGAAGATGGTGAACGCCGAATCCTTGCGCTTGTCGTCGGCTGTATACAGACGTCCTACCATGGTCGATATGTTTGGTTTGAAGAAACCGTTACCCAAAATTAGCAGGCCCAGTCCCACAAACATCAACCATTTGGCCAGCTCCACCTGATGAAAATAGCAGGCACTCAGGAAGAGCATGAACTGTCCTGCCGCCATGGTCAGTGCTCCTACAACGATGGAGCGGCGGTTTCCCCAGTACCGGTCGGCAATGTAGCCGCCAATCAGCGGAGTAAGATATACCAGTCCCGTATAACTTCCGTATACTTGCGAAGCCATCTCCTTATCGAACAGCAGAGCCTGTACCATGTATAACATGAACAAGGCGCGCATGCCGTAGTAACTGAACCGCTCCCACATCTCAGTTACAAAGAGTAAATAAAGTCCTTTCGGATGTCCTTTTGTCTGATTCATTTGCTTCTATTTTGATAAAATGTTCGTTGTTATAGTAAAAAACGTTGCAAAAATAGCAAATAAATCGGTTGTTCCAAAATCAAAAAGTCAGAAGATGTGTTTGCCGATATGCGGTTTGTCCTGAATACGGGCTGAAATCAGGACAAAAGGTTATCGGATTTATCGTTGTGTTGGCTGTTTGATTCCGGCAAAATCAGGAAAAATGTTTTCGAAGCATTGGTTGTGTGGGGGTTGAGAACGTGGTGAACAGGTGGCTGTCTGACCGTCCGGACAAAAAAAAGGAAGAGCAGTAAGTATGTTTTCTGCTCTTCCTGTATCGAAATAATAAGTTGATATGTCTGAAATCTTATCTGTTGGCAGTTACTCCCTGATAGCAGGAGGTTACTTTGTCAAAGAAAGCCGGATCAGGATTAGCTTCCAACAGCTGCATCATCAGGTCGTATACATCGGCATGGCTGTCGAGCTTGATAGCAGTCTGAAGGTCGGCAAGTGAATCATCGTAGTCGCCTTTGTCCATATGGATTTCGGCACGGGTCTTATAGTTTTCCACGTCGGAGGGAGTCAGACGGATGGCTTCATCCAGATCCTTCTCTGCCAGATCGTATGCTTGTGCGTTCATGTAAAGTGTGCCGCGGGTATAATAGGCAAACGAGCGATATTCGGTATCTTCTTCCGGAATCAGTTTCACTCCTTCGTTGGCGGCATACAGTGCCAGCTTCATGTCGCCGTAAAAATTACATACCAGCGCCATATAGCAATGTGCATATCCGTTGTCGGGGTTTTGGGTGATTTCTTCATTCAGGTATTGGTAAGCCTTTTCTGCGTTGCCTGCGTTCAGAGCTTCTACTCCTTTTATATAATTGGAACTTTCCGGACGGCTGAAATCTTTTCCTTGTATCTGGCCGATTGCCAACAGGCAACATGCTGCGATGAGTATTAATGTTTTCATTGTATTTGATTTGTAGTTGTTTTTTATGTTCGGGCACAAAAATAGATAGTTTTCTTGAAACAGTGAATACCTTACAAAAAGATTTTTTTATGTTTAAAATCAGCTTTTTAACATTTTGTAGTACCTTCTCTTCCTGTTGCTGCTTCTGTGGTGTATTGTACTCTGTGCTGGCCGGCTTTCTGCTTTATCGGCATTTTGTGGTAAGGCGAGGCTGAAGAAGCAAGGAGGCATCAGGTAACTGAAATAGATGGAGGTTTCCCGCTGGTTGTAAAGCGGAGTTGGATTTTTTTTGTATTTTTGTCGGTAAATTGAAAGAATAAATGAATCAACAATATCCGTCTGTTTTATTGGAAAAAGCAGTAGGGGAGTTTGCCAAGCTTCCCGGCATCGGAAGAAAAACAGCCATGAGGCTGGTGCTGCACCTGCTTCGTCAGGATTTGCAGACTGTAGAAGCATTTGGCAACGCTGTCATCAAGTTGAAGCGTGAAGTGAAATATTGTAAGGTCTGCCATAATATATCCGACACGGATGTCTGCCAGATTTGTTCGAATCCTTCACGGGATGCTTCGACGGTCTGTGTGGTGGAAAATATCCGCGATGTGATGGCTGTGGAAAATACGCAGCAGTACAAGGGATTGTATCATGTATTGGGGGGAGTTATTTCTCCGATGGATGGTATCGGTCCTTCGGATTTGCAGATAGACAGTCTGGTAGATCGTGTGAAATCGGGCACGGTGAAGGAGGTGATTCTTGCCTTGAGCTCGACCATGGAGGGAGATACAACCAACTTTTATATCTTCCGCAAGCTGGCTCCTTACGATGTGAAGCTGACGATGATTGCCAGAGGTATATCGATTGGCGATGAACTGGAGTATACGGATGAGGTTACTTTGGGACGTTCGATCGTAAATCGTACGGTATTTACCGGAACAATGTAAATGTATTGGGGTATGGAAAAGAAAATTACGCAGTTATTGAGGTGTCTGAAAGTGGAGTTTGCTCTGTTGTGGGCACTGTGTATCATATTGATTGTATTGTATGAGTGCGACATTCTTCCGCAGGGTGTGCTGACGAACGATGCTCGTACGGGATATATGTTGCAGGTGTTGGGTATTCTGCTTGCCGTGGGATTGATACCTTTGTCGCTTCGTCTGTTCAGCTTGTCGATGACGAAGTATGTACGCACGCTGCCGCTACTGGAGGCTTTGAAGAGTTATCGTCGCTGGAATGAAGTGCGCGTCTGCCTGCTGCTGGTTGCGGCGCTGGTCAATCTGTCCGTTTATTACTGGACAATGGATACGACAGGCTTGCTGTGTGCCGGAATGGTACTGGTGGCTTCTTTGTTTTGTGTACCGGGACGGGAGCGCATGATGGCTGAACTCGATCTGCGTAATAATGAGGAGCGTGTATGATGGAAACGACTTTTTTACATACCGAGGAGGTCAGACTCCGGGCTGTGGAGCCGGAAGATCTGGGCCTGCTGGACAGGATGGAAAATGATGAATCGCTGTGGCAGCATGGAAATGTGACGAGTCCTTATTCCCGCTTTCAGTTGGAAAGATACATTGCCGAAAATTCAAACGATATCTATACCGACGGTCAGCTTCGGCTGATTATCGAACTTTATGGCGGAGAAGCGGCAGGAGCCATCGATGTCTTTTCTTTCGACCCTCGCCACCGCCGTGCAGAACTGGGCATTGTTGTGCTCGAAGAGTTCCGCCGCAGGGGTATAGGTCGGGTAGCATTATCGCTCATGGAGCGCTATTGCTTCAGGTTTCTGGGCATACATCAGTTGTATGCATATATTCAGAAAGAAAACACAGCCTGCCTGAATCTTTTTCATTCTTCGGGCTATGATATGACGGGAGTACTGAAAGACTGGCTGTATACAAGTGACGGTTATCAGGATGTGTGCCTGTTGCAGAAGCTGAATCCTTTAATTGCATGAAGGATATTGCGGGTATTTAGCCCAGAGCCGATAGGGATTTCCCAGTTCGTTCATGCTGGTCTGCCATAATTCCCGGTAATTTTCGTTCAGCAGATGCTGTTTGCTGGTTTCGCCTATCATCCACGAATCTTCGTTTATTTCCTTTTGAAGCTGTTCATTGTTCCATCCGGCATATCCAGCAAAGAAACGTATGTGCCCTTCGATGGGGTTGCCTGCCAGAATGTATTGCTGGACGTTTTCAAAATCTCCGTTCAGGTATAGTCCGTTTCCCAATGGAAAAGAACCTTCTAGTTCGGGAAGCGTATGCAAAAAGAAGATTGTGTTCCTGTCTACCGGTCCGCCTTTGTATACAGGAATGGAGGGAGCCGATTCCAGGTTAGGAACAAGTTGATTGAGCGATATGTGGTATCTGAAATCTTTATTCATCACAATGCCCATGCTTCCTTCTGAATTATGTGTTACCATCAGGACGACTGAACGGGCAAAATGATAATCATATAATAAAGGGGAAGCAATAAGAATACTTCCCGTATGCGGAAGCGCCTTATTTGATTTTACTTGAAAAATGCGCATGTCCATAATTGTAACATTTAATTCTACTAATGTAGCAAAAAAATGTTGAATATAAAAGAGTTTATTATCTTTTTCTTTGAAAATAATATTTTTGATAAATAACAAAAAAAGCGATTACCGAAGTAACCGCTTTTCTGTGATTCCGCTGCGATTCGAACGCAGGACCCACGCCTTAGAAGGGCGTTGCTCTATCCAGCTGAGCTACGGAACCATCCTTAATGGAGGCGGTGCGTACGGGACTCGAACCCGTGACCCCATGCGTGACAGGCATGTATTCTAACCAACTGAACTAACGCACCAAATTTCTTTATTCGCTATCTCTCTCGATTGCGAGTGCAAAGGTACTACTTTTTTTTATTCCTGCAAATATATTGACCAGTTTTTTGTAAGAAAACTGTCTTTTATGCTTGTTGGAATCGTTAAGAGTATCTCTTCGGATAGCGGAAAAGAATGCTTAAAAGAGCTATAATGCCTAGTGTTATAGGGTAATACAGATAGCCGATGATGCTGATGGGGGATAATTGTGTCAGCTCGGCTGCTATCAGCATTTGTGCTCCGTAGGGGATAATTCCTTGCACGACGCACGAAAAAATATCGAGGACGCTGGCGCTTTTCCGTTTGTCTACCTTAAATTGCTCGGCAATATTGTTTGCCAGAGGTCCTACCGTGATGATGGCTATCGTATTGTTCGCTGTGCAGAAATTGGCAAGGCTGACCAATGCTGCGATGCTTAGTTCCGCACCTCTTTTGTTCTTTACGTGCTGTGTCAGGCGGTGCAGGATGTAATCGACTCCTCCGTTGAAGCGGATCAGTTCAAGCATACCTCCTGCCATCAGGGTAATGATGATCAGTTCACCCATGCCTGTGATGCCTTCTCCCATGGAGGCGAACCAGCCAAACAGGTCGAAACTGCCATATATAAGGCCGATAACACCGGTAGAAAGCAGACCGAGCAGCAGTACCAGCGTGACGTTCATACCGGCAATGGCTGTTCCCAATACGATGAGGTAAGGGATTACTTTGGCCCATTCGATGGATTGTATTTCGTTTGCCGATTCAACGTGTACACCATAGATGATATAATAGATAAAGACAAGCAGGGCAGCCGGAACGGCAATCATGAAATTTACCCGGAACTTGTCGCGCATGACGCATCCTTGTGTGCGGGTGGCGGCTATCGTCGTGTCGGATATAAACGAAAGATTGTCGCCGAAGAAGGCGCCTCCGATGACAAGTGCTGTCATAAATGCCAGATTGACGTCTGTTTTTGCGGCGATACCTGCTGCTACGGGTACAAGGGCTACAATGGTTCCCACCGAAGTTCCGATGGATAACGATATGAAGCAAGAGGCTAAAAAGATTCCTGCCAGCAACAGGTTATCGGGAAGTAACAGCAATGTCAGGTTAACCGTCGCGTCGATTGCTCCCATTGCCTTGGCCGATTGTGCGAAGGCTCCCGCCAGAATGAATATCCACAGCATCAGCATGATGTTCTTGTTGGCTGCGCCCGATGAATATTGCAATATGCGGTCGTTGAGGCTCAGTCCCTTTGTCGTGGCTACGGCATAGATGGAAGCTACCATAAATGCGACCGTGATGGGAACTTTATAGAAATCGTTTACGATAAGTGAAGTTACCAGATACAGGCAAAGGAATACCACTAGCGGCATCAGAGCCCAGCCGTTCGGCTTGTTGACGATGGGGGTTAGTTTATTAAAATCCATAAATCGATAGTCTACCTTATAATATTATATAAAGGAATCTCTGATGATTTTGTTCAACTCTCAGAGATTCCTTAGTCGTTTTTTGGAAATTAATGGCATGTATTTGCCGCTTTTCGCTTTCCAAAGAGATTATTGTGAACTTATAATGTTACGCCTGTCTTGAAGATAGCAATTTCGCGGTAACCTTTCTTTTCATTATTTACCCATTCTCCACTTGCTACCTGAATGACGTAATCGATGAAGCGCTTGCAGGTTACAGTCATTGGTTCGTTTTCTACGATCACTCCGGCATTGAAATCGATCCATCCCGGCTTGTGAGCTGCCAGACGAGAGTTCGTAGATATCTTCATTGTCGGTACATAAGTTCCAAACGGAGTACCACGTCCGGTAGTGAACAATATCATGTGGCAACCGCAAGAGGCCAGTGCCGTAGCGGCAACCAGGTCATTTCCCGGAGCAGAAAGCAGGTTCAGTCCCTTTGTCTGCAAGCGTTCTCCATAAGGCATTACTCCCGATACGTAGCTCTTTCCGCACTTCTGGGTGCATCCCAATGCTTTTTCTTCCAGTGTAGAGATACCTCCTGCCTTATTACCCGGTGACGGATTTTCACCTACAGGCTCTCCGTGTGAAAGGAAATATTCCTTGAAGTCGTTGATGAGATGTACGGTCTTTTCAAACAGTTCCGGAGTCTTGCAACGGTTCATCAGGATAGTTTCTGCACCGAACATTTCAGGGACCTCGGTCAGTACCGATGTTCCTCCCTGTGCAATCAGGAAGTCGGAGAACATTCCCAGCAAAGGATTTGCTGTAATGCCTGAGAATCCGTCGGAACCACCACATTTCAATCCGACACGAAGTTCCGACAAAGGTATGTCGGTACGTACATCTTGTTTGCATTTCGCATACAAGTCGCGTAAGATTTTCATGCCTTCCTCAAACTCATCGTCCACCTTCTGAGCAACCAGAAATTTAATTCTGTCTTCATCGTACTTGCCGATAAATTCACGGAAGATGTCGGGCTGGTTGTTTTCGCATCCCAAACCTACGACCAATACGGCACCTGCATTGGGGTGAAGTACCATATCGCGAAGAATTTTCTTTGTATTTTCATGGTCATCACCCAGCTGAGAGCATCCGTAGTTGTGCGGAAATGCCATGATAGCGTCAATACCTTCCTCCTTCGTTTCGCGGCGAAGCGCGTCGGCCAGCTGATTTACGATACCGTTTACGCAGCCTACTGTCGGTATGATCCATATTTCATTGCGGATACCTACATCACCGTTCTTGCGGCGATAGCCTTTGAAGGTAAGGTTTTCCTGTGGAATGTCCAGCGAAACTTCTACCGGATTGTATGTGTAATCCAGCAGTCCTGCCAGATTAGTCTTTATTTCTTTTTCACAAATCCAGCTACCTTGAGGTACGTTCTTGATGGCGTGTCCTATAGGGTAACCGTATTTGATAATGTTATCACCCTCGTTGAAGTCTTGCAGTGTTACTTTGTGTCCGGCTGGAATATCAGTTTTTAAGGTTATCGCCTGTCCGTCTACCTGAATGGTTTCACCAGCCTTCAGGGGCGTAATGGCAACAGCAACGTTGTCTGCCGGGTTGATTTTTAGATAAGTTGTTTCCATAAATTATATTTAGTTATTGTTGCTATGTGCGTTCAAGTAGAAGTCAATATTTTCTATTGTCAGCAGGTTGATGGGCATATAATTGCATTCTTTTACCTTCTTCTTCAGGATAAGATAGTTGCACAGGCTTTCTATGCTGGAATATCCTTGCCGTGTAGGCTGTTGCGAGATAAGAAAATCGATTGTTCCTGCGCGCATGCATGCAATGTTTCTGCTTAACAAGTCATATCCTATCAGGTGGAAATCATGGCGTTGATGTTTCAGCATATATTCACCGATGATGTAAGATTTCGAGTTGAATGTGATGCCGTATGATATATCGGGGTGCTTTTGGAAGAAATCATCCAGTATGGATTCGTCTTCTCCCGGCTGCTTGGCATAAAGGTTCAGTTCCCGCATTTTTAGGTCGGGATGATGTTCTTTCATGTAAGCATAGAATCCTTCCTCACGGTGTAACTGCTGGTTTGAGCCCAGTCGTCCTTCGTTTATCTGCCGGAAGATGATAAGCTCCTTGTTTTCCTGCATCAGCATTTTCATCATTCGGGCGGCAAAGTAGCCACTTTGATTGGCATGCTGTCCGTAAAAAGCCAGCGGTGTCAGGTGTGGAATATTGGAGTCTATAAATATATAAGGTATATTCCGTTGCTGGAGTTGCTTTGCTATCTGTTCTGTTTCGCTCTCGATAGTAGGAGAGATGACCAGGCCGTCCGGTTCCATGGCGAGCAACCGATTGCCTGCTGATATGAATGAACCGAATTCATACTGGTCGTAATAATCGATATGTAGGGAGATATTGAAATCGGAGAAAGCCTTTGTGGCCTGTTGCATACCTTTTTCTACATCTGTCCAATAGTCGCCTTCCGCATGCATAGGCAGCAGGCAGGCAAATACATACTTTTTGTTTGATGCCAATGCGCTGGCATACATGTTCGGCTGATAGTCGAGTTGCTTCAGTATATTTTCTACTTTCTTTCGACTTGCCTCCGAAACGCCCGTGCGTCCGTGCAAGACTCTGTCGACCGTACCGACGGAAACTTCTGCCATCTGGGCGATGTCTTTTATACGAATACGCGCTGTTTGTTTATCTACATTCTCCATACCTTATTTAATATATAAAGGTCTTCCTTTTTTTTGTGAAAAAATTTTTCGATACAAATATATAACTTTTTTTGTTATTTAAAAAATAACTCGTACCTTTGTGTGCGTACACAAGATGAATATTGTTTATCAAAACACTCGGATTTCAAGAAAATAGTATCCATTTTGTTAGACAGATTATCAAACTTATTATAAATAGCATAAAAATTATCTACAATGGGAAAAATTGTTACTTTAGGTGAGATCATGTTGAGATTGTCAACTCCGGGAAATACCCGCTTCGTACAGTCTGATAGCTTTGATGTTGTATATGGTGGCGGCGAAGCGAATGTTGCTGTCAGTTGTGCAAACTATGGTCACGATGCATACTTCGTAACAAAGTTGCCGAAGCATGAAATCGGTCAGTCGGCAGTAAATGCACTGCGTAAGTATGGCGTTAAGACCGACTATATTGCTCGTGGCGGCGATCGTGTAGGTATTTATTATCTGGAAACAGGTGCTTCCATGCGTCCCAGCAAGGTGATTTACGACCGTGCTCATTCTGCAATCGCTGAAGCAGATCCTTCAGATTTCGATTTTGATGCTATTATGGAAGGCGCAGACTGGTTCCACTGGTCGGGCATTACTCCGGCTATCTCTGATAAAGCTGCCGAGCTGACCAGACTGGCTTGTGAGGCTGCAAAACGTCATGGAGTAACAGTTTCTGTTGACTTGAACTTCCGTAAGAAACTTTGGACGAAGGAAAAAGCTCAGTCTATCATGCGTCCGTTGATGAAATACGTAGACGTTTGCATCGGTAACGAAGAAGATGCAGAACTCTGTCTGGGTTTCAAACCCGATGCTGATGTAGAGGGAGGAAAGACTGACGCTGAAGGCTACAAAGGTATCTTTACAGCAATGGCTAAGGAATTCGGATTCAAATATGTTGTTTCTACTTTGCGTGAATCATACTCGGCTACTCACAATGGATGGAAAGCAATGATTTACAATGGAGAAGAATTCTATACTTCCAAACATTATGATATTGATCCGATTATTGACCGTGTAGGTGGTGGTGACTCATTCTCAGGTGGTATTATCCACGGTTTGCTGACAAAGCCTAACCAAGGCGAGGCTCTGGAATTTGCAGTAGCAGCTTCTGCATTGAAGCATACCATCAACGGCGACTTCAATATGGTTTCGGTAGAAGAAGTTGAGGCACTGGCTGGAGGCGATGCAAGCGGACGTGTTCAGAGATAAATTAGCATATAAAGAAATATTGGTTATAAAATAAAAATGGCAAAATTTGATAAAATCGCTGTGTTGAATAAAATCGGTTCAACCGGCATGGTTCCTGTTTTCTATCACAAGGATGTGGAGATAGCAAAGAAAGTAGTAAAGGCTTGTTACGACGGCGGAGTACGTGCATTCGAATTTACCAACCGTGGTGATTTCGCTCACGAAGTATTTGCTGAAGTTGTGAAGTTTGCAGCAAAGGAGTGTCCGGAAATGGCAATGGGCGTAGGTTCTGTAGTCGATCCTGCAACGGCTGCCTTGTACATTCAGCTGGGAGCCAACTTTGTGGTTGGTCCGTTGTTTAACCCTGAGATAGCAAAAGTATGCAACCGTCGCTTGGTAGCTTATACTCCGGGCTGCGGAAGCGTATCGGAAGTTGGCTTTGCTCAGGAACTGGGATGCGATCTTTGCAAGATTTTCCCGGGCGACGTACTGGGTCCGAAACTGGTTAAGGGCATGCTTGCTCCGATGCCTTGGTCTAAACTGATGGTAACAGGTGGAGTAGAACCTACTCAGGAGAATCTGACTGCATGGATTAAAGCTGGCGTATTCTGCGTAGGAATGGGGTCTAAACTCTTCCCGAAAGATAAAGTTGCTGCCGAAGACTGGGCCTATGTGACAGAAAAATGTAAAGAAGCTCTGGGTTATATTGCAGAAGCTCGTAAATAATAGAGAACGAAAAGTTCATTTTGTTTAAAGGTGTATAAAGCGAGAAGCATCGTGAAGTTATAAGAGTATACTTTGCGATGCTTTCTCGTTTTATATGCCTTTTTCTTTTATGGATTGTACGACTGTGCAGGAGGTGGAAACAGTCGTCGGGAGATGATTTTCTTTTCTTGCGGAAGTGTCCGGACAAATGTTCGCATCATTCCCGATATTTGTCGAGACGTTTTTTGAAAATTTGTACAAACGTTTTTATTTTTTGTACAAAAAATATCGCAGATATACCGACGTTGTTCTTGGAAGATGCTCCTCTGGTATTCGTGATACGACCTTTTTTTCTGGATGTATCAGGAAATCAGGAGATTCTCGACCTTATATACTATAAGAAAAGCGTAAGCAACGGGATGGTTACGACCGAAAGCAGCGTCGTGATGAACGTACCTTGCGCCATGATGGTTTCTCCTTTCTCATACTGAATGCAGAACAAGGTTCCGTAAGAAGCTACGGGCATGGCAGCCAGTACGACGTTGATGTCGGCAATGGTGGAGTCAACCCGGCATAACCGCGATAAGTACAAGATGAAAAGAGGAACAATAAACAGGCGTAAAGCTGCCGTAATATAGATGCTGGAAGTGCCCAGCATACGCCGGATAGGTATTTGTGCGATGGAAGAACCGATGATGAGCAGGGCAGAAGGAACAGTCATGTTGCCCAGCAGAGTGAACGGCGTACTGATTACTTTGGGCGGAACCCATCCGGTTGCCACGATCAAGATGGAAAGGTAAGAGGCTATCATGGCAGGGCAGTACAGCGTTTCCCATTTGAATTTCATCTTTCCCTGGTCGCCCGAAATGAAAAGTGTGCCGAAAACAAATATCAGCAGGGTGCTGGGAAAGTTGAGGATGCTGGCATAGAAGACCGCACTGGCTCCGAAAATGGAAGCCACGATAGGATATCCGATAAATCCTACATTCCCGAAAGCCAGCATGAAACTATAGATACCGCGGTCGCTTACCTTTACAGGAAGATAGCGGGGGAGCAGGAATCCGGCTCCTATCAGTATCACGTAGGTTGCAAACCCTACAATGAGCAGGGGAAGAATGAGGTGCTTGTCGGGCAGTGTGTCGCCCATTACCGACGAAAGTATCAGGCTGGGACAAGCGATGTTGATGACAAAGACAGACAACTTGCGGTCGAATTCCGCATCCATCATTTTCTTCTTGCTTATGACATATCCGACGACTACCAGAATAAAGAGGATAATCATCTGTGTTACGATTGCATTCATATTTTGTTTTTTGTTTATCTAGCTCTGAGGATAAAAATCGGGCAAATTTAAGGATAATTTCAGTCCGTTGTTCCGCCTGCTTCTTTTGTTTCCAAAAATAAATCCGGATGAGGCCGGAATCGTTCCGAAGCCTTGTTTATGTGAATATTAGTTTAAAAAGTTTTCCATATATCCATTTTTCTTATAAATTTGCAACCTAATTTTGGGGAGGTTATACCCGGATAATAAAAGAAGTAAGATAAAAACAACATAATTATGAGTAAAAAATTTACTGAATATTCGCAGCTCAACCTTTCTGACGTGAACAAGGAAGTGCTGAAGAAATGGGATGAAAACGATGTTTTCTCCCGCAGTATGACAGAACGTGAGGGACATCCGTCTTTCGTATTCTACGAAGGTCCTCCCTCTGCAAACGGTATGCCGGGCATTCACCACGTGATGGCTCGTACCATTAAAGATACGTTCTGCCGCTTCAAAACGATGAAAGGTTTCCAGGTAAAACGTAAAGCAGGATGGGATACACACGGACTGCCGGTGGAACTGGGTGTAGAAAAGGCATTGGGCATTACAAAAGAGGATATCGGTAAAACGATTTCTGTGGCAGACTATAACAGACACTGCCGTACAGATGTCATGAAGTTTACCAAAGAGTGGACCGACCTGACTCATAAGATGGGTTACTGGGTAGATCTGGAAAACCCTTATATTACTTACGATAACCGTTATATTGAAACATTGTGGTGGCTGCTTAAACGTCTTTACGGCAAAGGATTGCTGTATAAAGGATATACTATCCAGCCGTATTCACCAGCTGCCGGTACCGGACTGAGCTCGCACGAGTTGAACCAGCCGGGATGTTACCGCGACGTGAAGGACCTTACGGTAGTGGCTCAGTTTAAGATGAAGAACCCGAAGCCGGAAATGGCTGAATGGGGTACACCGTATTTTATCGCATGGACCACAACTCCGTGGACATTGCCTTCGAATACTGCTCTTTGTGTAGGCCCGAAGATTGACTACGTAGCCGTACAGACTTACAATGGATACAATGGTGACAAGATGACCGTTGTTCTTGCCAAGCCGTTGCTTTACGCTCATTTCAACAAGAAGGCAGAAGGCATGGCGCTGGAAGACTACAAACCGGGCGACAAGCTGATTCCTTTCAAGGTTGTGGGCGAATATAAAGGTACAGACCTGGTAGGCATGGAGTACGAACAGCTGATTCCGTGGGTAAAACCGGTTGAAACAACCGAAGACGGAGGCTGGAAAGAGGCTTCGGCTAAGGCGTTCCGCGTCATTCCTGGCGACTATGTAACTACCGAAGATGGTACGGGTATCGTACATATCGCTCCTACTTTTGGTGCGGACGATGCGAACGTGGCTCGTGCAGCAGGCATTCCTTCGCTGTTCATGATCAACAAGAAGGGTGAAACACGCCCGATGGTGGACCTGACCGGTAAATTCTATTTGCTGGATGAACTGGATGAGGCATTCGTAAAAGAATGTGTGGATGTAGAAAAATACAAGGAATATCAGGGACGCTGGGTGAAGAACGCATACGACCCGCAGTTTACTATTGATGGAAAATACGATGAAAAGGCTGCTCAGGCTGCCGAATCACTCGATGTATACATCTGCATGATGCTGAAGCAGGCAGGTCTGGCATTCAAGATGGAAAAGCATGTGCACAATTATCCGCACTGCTGGCGTACAGACAAGCCGGTGCTTTACTATCCGCTCGACAGCTGGTTCATCCGTTCTACGGCTTGCAAGGACCGTATGATCGAGTTGAACAAGACTATCAACTGGAAGCCGGAATCTACGGGTAGCGGACGTTTCGGCAAATGGCTGGAAAACTTGAACGACTGGAACTTGAGCCGTTCGCGTTACTGGGGTACTCCGCTTCCTATCTGGCGCAGCGAAGAAGGCGAAGAAATCTGCATCGGTTCGGTAGAGGAACTGTACAATGAAATTGAAAAATCTGTTGCTGCCGGATTCATGACCGAAAATCCGTACAAGAAACTTGGCTTTGTACCGGGTGTATATACAAAAGAAAACTACGATAAGATTGACTTGCACCGTCCGTATGTAGACGATATTGTTCTGGTTTCTGCCAGCGGCAAGCCGATGAAGCGTGAAAGCGACCTGATAGACGTATGGTTCGATTCGGGTGCCATGCCTTATGCTCAGTTGCACTATCCGTTCGAAAACAAGGAACTGATCGACAGTCATTCTTATTATCCTGCCGATTTCATTGCAGAAGGTGTGGACCAGACTCGTGGATGGTTCTTTACACTTCATGCAATCGCAACAATGGCATTCGACAGCGTGGCTTACAAGAACGTTATTTCCAACGGTCTGGTACTCGACAAGAACGGCAACAAGATGTCAAAACGTCTGGGTAATGCAGTCGATCCATTCGGCGCTATCGAGAAATTTGGTTCCGATCCGTTGCGCTGGTACATGATAACCAACTCATCGCCGTGGGACAACCTGAAATTCGATACCGATGGGGTAGACGAAGTACGCCGTAAGTTCTTCGGTACATTGTATAATACTTATTCGTTCTTTGCATTGTATGCAAATGTCGACGGATTTACATACGCGGAAGCTGATGTTCCGGTAGCAGAACGTCCGGAAATCGACCGCTGGATCTTGTCTTTGCTCAACTCGCTGATCAAGAATGTGGATGCTTGCTTCAATGATTACGAACCGACAAAGGCTGGACGTCTGATTACAGACTTCGTAAACGACAACCTGAGTAACTGGTACGTTCGTCTGAACCGTAAGCGTTTCTGGGGAAGCAGCATGTCGACCGACAAGCTTTCTGCTTACCAGACTCTTTATACTTGCTTGGAAACAGTTGCCAAACTGATGGCTCCGATTGCTCCGTTCTATGCAGATCGTCTGTATATGGATTTGATAGGTGTAACCGGACGTGACAGTGTGGTATCTGTTCACCTGGCTAACTTCCCGGTTGCCGACGAAAGCCTGATCGATACAGAACTTGAGGCACGTATGCAGATGGCACAGGATGTGACTTCCATGGTACTGGCGCTGCGTCGTAAGGTGAACATCAAGGTTCGTCAGCCGCTGCAGTGTATCATGATTCCGGTAGTGGATGAAGAACAGAAACGTCATATCGATGCAGTAAAAGACCTTATCATGACCGAAGTAAACGTGAAGGAAGTCCGTTTTGTAGAAGGAGCTTCCGGCGTACTCGTGAAGAAGGTAAAATGCGACTTCAAGAAGCTGGGCCCGAAATTCGGCAAACAGATGAAGGCTGTAGCAGCTGCTGTAGCAGACATGAGCCAGGAAGCTATTGCCGAACTGGAAAAGAATGGCAAATATACCTTCCAGCTCGACGGTGGAGAAGCCGTAGTAGAAGCTGCCGATGTGGAAATCTTCAGCGAAGATATACCGGGCTGGCTGGTTGCCAATGAAGGTAAGCTGACAGTAGCTCTGGAAGTAACCGTAACAGACGATCTGAAACGCGAAGGTATCGCCCGTGAACTGGTGAACAGAATCCAGAACATCCGTAAGAGCAGTGGTTTCGAAATTACGGATAAGATCAGCATTGTATTGTCGAAAAATCCTAACACGGATGATGCAGTGAACGAATATAATACTTATATTTGTAACCAAGTATTGGCAAATTCACTGACACTGGCCGATGAAGTTGCTGACGGTACAGAATTGAGTTTTGATGACTTCTCACTTTATGTGAAGGTTACCAAATTGTGATATTGAACCCATAAGGATGTAATACGCTGCATGACTTCTGGCAGAAAGCTTTTCTTGAAGCTGGTGATTGTGCAGCGAATTTCAGGCCTTAGACTATTATTAACTTTTAAATACTTAATCTTATGGCTGAAAAAACAAGATATTCTGACGCTGAACTCGAGGAGTTCCGTGCCATTATCATGGAAAAACTTCAGCTCGCAGAACGCGACTATGAGAAACTGAAGAGCAGTATAATGAATGCTGACGGTAATGATACTGACGATACATCACCTACTTACAAGGTTTTGGAAGAGGGTGCCAATACGTTATCGAAGGAAGAAACAACCCGTCTGGCTGCTCGGCAACTGAAGTTTATTCAAAATCTGCGTGCTGCGTTGGTACGTATCGAGAACAAGACGTATGGTATTTGCCGTGAAACAGGAAAACTTATTCCTGCGGAAAGACTGCGTGCCGTACCTCATGCTACTCTGAGTATCGAGGCTAAACAGCATGGCAAGAAATAATTTGATGATAGATTTGTCATTCAGACAGGCAAGAAGGAGGATACAAACCCTGAATGTGCTTGTCTGAGTGACAAATATGTTAATGAATATAGGTATTTATGAAGAAATTTTTGACACAAGGACGGCTGGCGGCTTTGATTGTTTTTGCTGTACTGTTGATTGATCAGGTAATAAAGATATGGATAAAGACTCACATGTATCTGCATGAAAATATCCATGTGACTGATTGGTTTTACATCTATTTTACGGAGAATAATGGAATGGCTTTCGGTATGGAAGTGCTTCCGAAACTGTTTCTTACCTTGTTTCGTATCGTAGCTGTGGTACTGATTACCTGGTATCTGCATAAAATAACGACTCAGAAAATCAAGCTGAAAACCGGTTACGTCGTGTGTCTGGCGTTTATCCTTGCGGGAGCTATCGGAAATATCATCGATTGTGTGTGCTATGGAGAGATCTTCAGTGAGAGTACGCACTATCAGATTGCATCGTGGGTTCCGGTAGGTCAGGGCTATGCCGACTGGCTTCACGGCAGGGTAGTGGATATGTTTTATTTCCCCATTATCGATACATACTGGCCGGAATGGATGCCTTTCTGTGGCGGGGAACGTTTCATTTTCTTCAGTCCTATCTTCAATTTTGCCGATGCTTCCATCAGTTGCGGCATTATCTGCTTGCTAATATTTTACAGTAGTTATCTGGGTAAGGGTACACATCCGAAAGATTCCAAAGTAGTGAAATGATGAAAAAACAGACTGGTTGGTTGTGGATTGCGGCGCTGCTGGCTGGAATGGCAAGCTGTGGCAAAAAGATTCCGGACGATATCATTCAGCCGGATGCTATGGAGAGTCTGTTGTACGATTATCATCTGGCCTCTACCATGAGCAATTCGCTTTCGTATACGGAAAATTATAAGAAGGATGCTTATTATAAGTATGTCTTCGAAAAGCATCATGTCACAGAGGAAGAGTTCGACTCGTCGATGGTATGGTATACACGTAACAGCGACCAGTTGGCTACTATCTATAAGAACTTGCAGAAGCGTTATGAAAGTGAGGAGAGCCACATGAAAGTACAGGTGGCCAAACGCGACAACCAGATAGACGTTTCCATGTCGGGCGATACGGTGGATGTATGGCAGGACCGTACCTTGTACTGGCTTTCGGCTTCGGAACTGACAAACAAGCTGGTGTTCGATCTGAAGGCAGATACGACGTTCAAGCCTCACGATGCCATGGAACTGACTGCCTATTTCCATTTCATGCCGAAGAAAGGCCGTATCTCGGGTAAGGCTGTAATGGCGCTTAATTTCTATTTCGATAATGACAGTGTACAGGGCCTTACGCGTTTGATAAGCAATTCGGGAAGACAGCGCCTGTATGTGCGTGCCGATTCAGCTTTCACGATTCGCAGTATCAGTGGCTTTGTGTATTACATGGACGAAAAGAATCCGGAAACCAGTGTGCTGGTTGACAATATTCGTCTGACACGTTACCATAACATGCAGGCGGAAAAGGTAGAGTCTGATACGATTCCACGGATAGAAACTCCGGTCGCACAGCCGGAGGAATTACCCAAACCGCAGGCGCAGAAAATCAAGATGGATGAGAAAGTGCAAATCCAGCCCATGCGAAAAATGGAAAACCGCAAATGAAACGGTTTGCAACGCATAGAGTGTATAGCTTACTCACGGCAGAAATAACATCTTCTCAGATTCTGGAACTCGATGAAGATGGCGGTGTGAGTAAGCTTTATCCGTTTAGGGAGGAGATATGTGCTACCGAATGGCTTTCGGGACTTGTGATTCTTTCTCCGGTCCCAGTACAAAGAGTTAATGCAGAATGCTTTTCCGATTTCAGAAAACGGATGCAGGAGACTATGCTTACTCATGCTGTATTGCGTGCATACTGGGTGCATCCGTTTAATGTTTCAGCCATGGAGTTTGTAAAAGATAGCCGGATTCTTCCCTTAAAGTGAAGGTTCGAAGGTTGCTCTCCGTCGGAATTCGGCACAGACAATGGCAGTTGCTACTGCTACATTCAGCGATTCACTCGTTTCACATCCTTGCGGATAGTTTGGGATAAGCAGGCGGTGGCTGACCTTTCGGGCAATCTGTTCACTGATGCCGTTGCCTTCGTTTCCCATGACGATGATTCCGTTTTTGGGAAGATGCTGAGTATAGATGTTTTCTCCGTCGAGGAAAGTTCCGAAAACAGGTATGTTCTTTTCAGAGGCGTTTCCAATGAATTCTGGTAAATTGCAGTAATGCAGTTTGACCCGGGCAATGGCTCCCATGGTAGCCTGTACGGTCTTGGGGTTGTAAATGTCGGCTGTTCCGTTCGAACAGAATATATGCTCGATACCAAACCAGTCGGCAATGCGGACAATCGTCCCCAGGTTTCCGGGATCTTGTACGTCGTCCAGTGCCAGACAGAGGCTTCGGCTTGCTACATCCGCGTCAAAGTCATAATGAGGCTGCTCAAAAATCGCCAGTACTTCCTGCGGTGTTTTCAGCAGACTTGCCCGTGAAAGCTCCTCGTGGGTTACTTCTATGGTTTCGGTAGCCAGCAGGCGAGGGTGGTTTTGTAACCATTGTTCCGTTGCCAGTATGAGGCGGCATGAGAAATGACCGATTAGGTCGCCGACCAGTTTGTTTCCTTCTGCCAGAAAGACTTGTTCTTCTTTTCGGTTCTTTTTTAGTTCCAGCGAACGGATATATTTAATCTTGTTTTTGCTTAGCATGGGCTTTTGTGTATAAAATAACAAATATTCACTGACAAAGCTAAGAAGATATTTTTAATTATTACCTATCTTTGCAGATAAATCTGCATATTCCGGTTTGTTTTAAAATGAAGAAAACGACTCTTTTACATATTTGTCTTATGAGTGTTGTCCTGCTGCTGGCAGGATGTTCTGTCAACAAATTTATTCCCGAAGGGAGTTATTTGTTGGATGATGTGAAGATTGAGTCGGACAATAAAGAGATCAAGTCGTCTGAAATGAACCTGTATGTACGCCAGACTCCGAACGCAAAATGGTTCAGTCTGTTCCGTTTCCCTATGTATATTTACAGTGCTTCGGGACTGGATTCTACGAAGTGGATCAATAAGCTTTGGCGGAAACTGGGAGATGCGCCTGTAGTTTACAGTCGGGATGCTGCCCGCGAGACACAGGAGGAAATAGAAAAGGCTGTACGCAATATGGGATATATGGGTGCGGTAGTCGACCTGAAAGAAGAAAGTAAGGGGAAGCGCATGAAGGTTTTGTATGATATCCACTCGGGAGCACCTTACGTGATTGATCACATCGCTTACGACATTGCAGATCATCAAATACGTGATTTCCTGGAAACCGATTCATCCAGAACGTTATTGCACGAGGGAATGCGTTTCGATGTAAATACGCTTGATGAAGAGCGGCAGCGCATTACCCAGTATTTGCAAAACAGAGGCTATTATCGTTTCAATAAAGATTTTATTACGTTTCAGGCAGATACTATGCTGAATACGTATAAGGTGGGGCTTACGCTGGAGTTGGCTCCGTTTCGTATTCGTAAAGAAGATACTCCGACACCTCATCGTCAGTATAAGATACGGAATGTAAACTATGTACTGGATGCAGATTTTTCAGCTCTGTCGGCAGAAGCTCTTCATGAATTCGATTCAATACGTTCGGGTGATGTCAACTTGTTTTATAAGGATAAACTGTTTTTGCGTCCGAAAGTGTTGTCTGACTATAACTTCCTGACTCCCGGTCGGCTGTACAGAAGCAGGGATGTGCAGAATACATACTCATCGCTGGGACGTTTGTCTATTTTGAAATATTCGAATATTCGTTTCGATGAAGTGCTGGAAAATGATTCTGCCTATCTGGATGCTTATGTGATGCTGTCGAGAAACAAGAATAAATCTTTGTCGTTTGAGGTGGAAGGTACGAACTCGGCCGGCGACTTGGGAGCTGCGGCTTCGGTGTCGTTTACGCATCGTAACCTGTTTAAGGGTTCCGAAACCTTTACCATAAAGTTAAGAGGTGCTTACGAAGCTGTAACCGGACTGGAAGGTTATACCAACAGCAACTACATGGAGTATGGTGTAGAAAGCAGCTTGAATTTTCCTGAATTCATGTTTCCGTTCCTTTCATCCGATTTTAAAAGGCGTATCAAGGCGACATCCGAGGTCAGTGTGAAGTATAACTGGCAGATTCGTCCGGAGTTTGAACGTACTTTGGCATCTGCCGGATGGAGTTATCGCTGGACACGTCGGGGAAGAGCGAACCATCGTTTCGATTTGTTGGATATCAACTATATCTATATGCCGTATACTTCACCTACCTTCGACGAGTATCTGAATCGTATGGACGAGGTAAATCCGCTGTTGCGCCACAGTTATGAGGATTTGTTTATCGTACGTTTGGGGTATACTTATACGTATAATAGCGCTGGTGGAAACAGGCCTTCTGCCAGAAACCGGAATTCTTATTCTGTGCGATTCAATATAGAGGAAGCTGGAAACCTATTGTATGCATTTTCGCGTCTGGTCAATAAGAGCCCTCGATATGGGGAGGCATACAAGTTGGCTAACATTGATTTTGCACAATATGTAAAGGCGGATATCGATTATGCGAAGAATTTTGTAATCGATGAACGTAATTCATTTGTTTTCCATGCCGGGCTGGGAGTAGCTGTTCCTTACGGGAACTCCAAGAGTTTGCCTTTCGAAAAATTATACTTCTCGGGAGGTGCCAACAGTGTGCGCGGATGGCGTGTCCGTTCTTTAGGTCCCGGTTCTTATCGCGGTGACGGAAATACGATAGATTATGTGAATCATACGGGAGATATTAAGCTTGATTTGAATCTGGAGTATCGTACTTTCCTGTTCTGGAAGTTGAATGGTGCCGCATTTATCGATACGGGAAATATATGGAATATTCGTAGTCAGGGTATTCAGTCGGACGGAGTGTTTAAGTTCAATCGTTTCTATAAACAGCTTGCGGTATCGTATGGCTTGGGAATCCGCTTCGATTTGGATTTCCTGATATTACGTTTTGATGGAGGTATGAAGGCGGTTAACCCAATGTACACAGGACGTGACCGTTTCCCGATTGTTTCTCCCGACTTCAAACGTGACTTTGCTTTCCATTTTGCTGTAGGATATCCGTTTTAATCATTATAATATGGAAGAAAGAAAAATTTATAAGAAAGAGGAACTGAAGGCGTTGCGTGAATGGTTTGCCAGCCAGAACCTGCCTCAGTCCTTGCAGGTAGATAAAGCAACCTATATTCCTAATCTGAAGGAAACAGTGGAGCGTCTGTTCAATCAGGCAGAAGTTTGTTTTGAAAATCCGAAGATGCAAGGCTGCTTGATATTGTTGGAGAATATCAAGGCTAAGCTTGTAAATTGATGAAAGAATGAAATTTTTCGAACGATAAAGTGACTGTATAAGAGCGTTATATTCTTGGTTCGTTGCTTCTCTGTCAGTAATCTGACTTTATCTGGAGAGGAAAGACTCAAGTGCGAGGGCATCTTTTTGAATTTGTGCTTTAGAATCCCAAGAATATTCGCGGCGGTAATTCCAAATACAGCCAAACAATAATGGCGAAAAGGGAAGATGGAGCTTCCATTTCCTCTTTTCGCCACTGTAGTTAGTTGGTATAAGCGTTGATAAACAATTATTTTTGTTCTTTAAGCGCTGCTAAAGCTGCTTCATAGTTAGGCTCCTGAGTAATTTCCGGAACTAATTCGGTGTAGATAATCTTTCCTTCCGGGTTGACGATTACTACGGCACGTGCCAGTAATCCGCATAATACACCGTCAGTCATCAGGACACCATATTTTTCTCCAAAGTTTGAAGTATATCTGTAATCTGATAAAGAAATTACATTTTCAATACCTTCGGTTGTACAGAAGCGTCCCTGTGCGAAAGGCAAATCTTTCGAGATGGCCAGAACAACCGTATTTTTCATCTCGGCTGCTAGCTTGTTGAACTTGCGGACAGATGCAGCACAAACGCCGGTGTCCATACTTGGAAATATATTCAGCAGTGCATATTTTCCTTTGATATCATCTTGAGTAAACGAACTTAAATCGCCTTTTACCAATGAAAATTCAGGAGCTTGTGCTCCAACTTTTACGAACTCCCCTGCCAATGAAACAGGAGTTCCCTGAAATGCTGTTTTTGCCATGATTACTTTCATTTAAATGTTTCTGTGAATATAACAAATATTTTGTTGTAATGTTTAGATAAAGAGCCTTTTTTATCTTTTTCGTAGAAACTTGTCGTTTTTTTCTTTTACTTTGCAAACTGAAAAAATTTCAGAAAACAGATATTGAAGTAAAATGAAACGAGGTTTAAAAGACTATGCCTTACTCGCTTTGAAGGGTATGAGTATGGGAGCAGCCGATGTGGTTCCCGGAGTATCAGGAGGAACAATAGCGTTTATAGTAGGTATTTACGACGAGCTAATTGATTCAATAAAAAGTATCAATGCCCAAAGTTTGAAAATGTTTTTTACCGGAAGGTGGAGAGCCTTTTGGAAGATGATAAATGGTAATTTCTTGTTTTTCCTTTTGGCAGGTATCGGAATTAGTGTATTTTCATTGGCAAAGGTTATCACTTGGTTGCTGACAGATCATCCGATTTTGGTGTGGTCATTCTTTTTCGGTCTGGTTCTTGCCTCTACCTGGTTCGTAGGAAAAGATATCAAGGAATGGAACTGGAAGACAATTCTTGGATTTATTGTAGGAGGTGTGGTTGCATTTTATATTACAGTAGCAACACCCGCCGAGACTCCGTCGAACTTATTGTTTATCTTTTTGTGTGGAGCTATTGCTATCTGTGCAATGATTCTTCCGGGTATATCTGGTAGTTTTATATTGGTACTGCTTGGAAAGTATTTCTTTATTATGGAAGCTGTAAAGACACTTGATATAAAGATCATTGTTATATTTGGAGCAGGAGCTTGTATCGGTATAACAACTTTCTCCCGTGTGCTTTCGTATGCGCTGAAACATTTTAGAAATATCACTTTGGCTGTGCTGACTGGCTTTATGTTAGGGTCATTGAATAAGGTGTGGCCGTGGAAGAAGACCGTTGAAACATTTATCGACAGCCATGGGGTTGAAAAACCTTTGCTTGAAACCAATATATGGCCTGACCAGTATCTTTTGGAGGCCATTGTTTTGATGCTGGTAGGTTTCTTCCTTGTGTATTTCCTGGAGAAGCTTTCCAATAGAAAAGTAAGCGAATAATCTTTTTCGTAAATCAGTTTCTTTATACATTATATAATATAGAATACCCTCGCTCTTACCATAAGTCGAATGACTTTTTAGGGAAGAACGAGGGTATTCGTTTGTAGGAATAAGTTATCTTATAGCCAATTATGTCCTTGCTTTCGGGAGAATCATCTATAAAGGGGGAAAGATTTCTCTTCGGTTGCAGGATTTAGTATGCTTGTATATAGGCAGACAAATATTACTCATCTTCTGTCTTGCACTCGTGAAAGTGCATTTCCTGTTCCGCCTTTTCCCGTGAAAATGCAAAATATGTACATACGGCCTGGGTACAGACTTCGCCCGCCTGATTATATAATGAAGCATCAATCACAACAATATTGCGACGCTGTTCTCGAATGGACGCACGTAGTGTCAATACACTGTCGGTTGTATGTACTGGTTTCAGGTAGCGGGTTTCCATCTTTGAGGTAACACCGGCTGTTTGTAGCTTACGCATAATTACCCATCCGCAGACTTCGTCGAGTAATACCGCTTGAATGCCTCCGTGCAGCGTATTGAGCCAACCCTGATACTTGCCATCCGGATGCCAGAAGCTCACGATTTCATCTCCATCTTCGTAAAATTCCATTTGCAGGCCTGAAGGGTTTTGAGGAGCACAACCGAAACAATTATATCCTTCCACTCCGCTCCAGGGGTTGATTATCTTTTTCATTTTCGTGTCAGATTTCTAAAAAACATAATCCGTACAGGCACGATCCTGTTTAGCTTCTTTCAGAATGCCGGCAGCTGCTACGTGTGCCGGATGTACGGCATAGGCTTTAACGTCATCTAGTGTATCGAATTCACTTTCCAGACAGATGTCCCATTTCTCATCGGAATTAATATTCAGACCTACAAAGATTTTGCGAATGCTTGGTATTGTGGCAGGCAAAGCTTCGATTGCTGCCTTGAAGTCGTTCATGACGTGCTGTTTTTCTTCTGTTGAAAGGCTTTCTTTCAGTTTAAATAAAACAATGTGCTTGACCATAGTTGTTTATATTATGAATTATCGTAAATTTGTATAGATGCAAATATATAACTATTTATTGAAACATTGCGTATGATAATTATTGGAATTGCAGGAGGTACAGGCTCCGGTAAAACAACTGTAGTAAAAAGTATTATTGATAGCTTGTCTGCCGACGAGGTAGCTTTACTTCCGTTGGATTCTTATTATAATGACAGCAGTCACGTTCCGGTTGAGCTGCGGCAAAGCATTAATTTCGATCATCCGAATGCTTTCGATTGGGATTTGTTGACGAAGCATGTAGCCATGCTGCGCAGGGGAGAAGCAATAGAACAGCCTATTTACGATTTCCTTACTTGTACCCGTCAGAAGGAAACCTTGCATGTGGAGCCTCGTAAGGTTATTATTATTGAAGGTATCCTTGCATTGAGTGACAAGGAGTTGTGCAAGCAGATGGATTTGAAGATATTTGTGGATGCAGACCCCGATGAACGTCTGATTCGTGTAATGCAGCGTGATGTCGTTGAGCGAGGACGTACGGCGGAGGCGGTTATGGATCGCTACATGAAAGTGTTGAAACCGATGCATCAAGAGTTCATTGAACCGGCTAAGCGGTATGCCGATCTGATTATTCCTCAAGGTGGATATAATAGAAAGGCCATAGAAATATTGAAGATGTATATCGAAAAAATTGTAGGACGATGAAACGGTCCTGTATTTTCTGGGTCGTACTGTGCTTGAGTCTGCTGTGTTTTTCTTGTCATTCCCGGAAAGATACAGTGGATGGCGAGGTTACTGTCGATTTGCCTGAAATAATGGAAAGAGGAGAGCTGGTTGTTCTTACGGCCAACAGCTCCACTTCTTATTTTAATTACCGCGGGGAACCGATGGGGTTCCAGTACGAACTGGCGCAACAGTTTGCACGTTCACTCGGTCTGAAGCTGAAACTGAAGGTCGTAAATAACCCTTCGGAAATGGTTCACTGCCTGTTGAAAGGAGAAGGCGACCTGATTGCTTACAATCTTGACATAACCAATGCTTGGAAAGACAGTCTGATTTACTGCGGCGAAGAGAATATTACTCATCAGGTTATCGTGCAGCGTAGAGGAAAGGATGCATTGAAAGATGTAACCCAGCTCCCCGGAAAGGAGATTTATACGACCCCCGGGAAATACTATGACCGCTTGATGAACTTGAACAGCGAGCTGGGAGGAGGTATAACTATCCATAAAGTTGTTGCCGACAGCGTGTCGGAAGAAAATCTGATTACCTGGGTAGCCGAAGGAAAGATAGACTATACCGTAGCAACAAACGAAATAGCGAAGATAAACCGTACCTATTATCCGAATCTTGATATCGGACTGGTTATCAGTTTCGACCAGCGTTCATCGTGGGCCGTACGTAAAACATCCGTCTTGCTTGCAGAAGCGGCCGACAAATGGCATCGGGAAAATATCAACTCTTCTGAGTTTAGAGCGAGTGCCCGGCGTTATTTTGAATTGAACAAGCGTACGACTCACGGTTCTATCCTTTCGTTGAAGGATGGAAAGATTTCCCATTATGATGATTTATTCCGAAAGTATGCTAAAGAAATAGGCTGGGACTGGCGTATGCTGGCATCGCTGGTCTATACCGAATCGAATTTCGACCCCAATGTCATATCGTGGGCGGGGGCACGCGGCCTGATGCAGCTCATGCCCGCAACGGCACATGCTATGGGAATGCCTGTAGGAAAGGAAAGCGATCCGGAAGAAAGTATCAAAGCAGGCGTAAAGTACATAGCCCGTCTGCAGCAAATATTTTCCAAGGTTCCCGATAAAGAAGAACGCAATAAGTTCGTACTGGCTGCATACAATGCCGGGGTAGGGCATATAACCGATGCCATGGCACTGGCAGAAAAGTATGGCAGGAACCGTTATTTATGGGATCATCACGTAGATCATTATATTTTGTTAAAGAGCAATGAAGAATATTATCAGGATCCGGTGTGCAAGAATGGTTATTTCAGAGGAACGGAAACTTATAACTTTGTGCGCGAGGTAGTAGAACGCACCGAAGAGTATAAGAAAAAAATAAAGCGCTGACAATTTACATAAGCGGATTCCCGATGTTTCATTTTGCATCCTTTTTTATAATAACCCGAAGAATAATACGGCCCAGAACAGTGTGTATCTGGTTGACATCACTATTTGTCAGGAAAAAGAAAGCCGGCCTTTTCTCCATGAAAAAGGTGAGTAGATACCTTTTGTGGGAAAAGACCAGCTTGTGCTACGTGAAAATGAATATTGCTTTACTTGAACATTTCTATAATTTTGTTTAGTTCATTGGATTCTATTACACCGCTTTGTCTCCATAACTGTTTTCCGTTTTTGAAAATCATGAGCGTTGGAACGGAGGATATTGCATAATGTTGTGCTATATTCTGATTTTTGTCTATATCGATTTTTATGATTCGCAGTGAATCGCCCTGCACATCTTTTACCTTTTTCAGTATTCCGGTCATTATTTTGCAAGGCATGCACCATTCTGCGAAAACATCCACCAGCACGGGAGTGGGCGATAATATTAAGTCGGCAAACGTTTCCATAAGATCTTCTTCTCTAAAATAGTATAAATATCTTTTCTTCTATATAATTTAAAACAATCCACTTTCTGAGATTGTTCAAGAAACGGACAAAAAAATATCGATTTGTTATTTCTCGGAGATAAGACTTTTATTCTGAAGTTATAAGGCATGATGATATGGATGCAGCGATGACATTACAGGAGCGTAAGCCGGAAATTTGCATCACTCATGACTTCGGGAAAGAGTTTCAGTCTGACTGGCATCACAGCTCAGCTTATAAAAAAAGCCCTGCCGTTTCTGTTCATACGGCAGGGCTTGAATTAATACAAGGTTTTAAAATTATTTCTTGCTTGATGCAGGATTGTAACGAGCATTCAGTCCGTCTACGATTTCCTGAGTAATATTGAATGCAGGGTCAGCATACAGCAGGTTATCGAAACCAGTGTTGCTGATGATCAGGCTATAGCCTTTATCTTTGTTGTAAGTTTTCAGGAAAGAATTGATAGAGTCACGCAACTGCAAGCTGATTTTCTGGTTTTCTGCCTGCAATTCGCTGGTCAGCTTTTCCTGCAACTGCTGCAAGTCACGCTGTTTCTGGCTGATACGCAGATTTTCCTGTTCTGCACGTTCGCGGCTGGCGAAACCATTGTTTTCCAGTTTGCGCTGGAATTCTCTCATTTCCTGATCCAGTTCCTTAGCCTTTTCGTTCAGTGTAGTACGAATGTTTTCTTCCTTCTGAATCATCATTTCGTTCAGGTCATTCCAGTAACGATATTTAGTCAGCAGAGAATCGATTTCCACGTAAGCTATCTTCATGTTGACCGGACCACCCACTACAGCCGGAGTTGAGGTACTTTTGTCATTTGCCTTGTTGTCAGTACATTGTGTAAACATCAGCACCAGGGCCAGTGCGATTAATCCGTTAAGGATATGCTTCATACTTTTCATAATGTTTTTAGTATCTTAGTTATTAATTGTTTTTTTCGGTTTCCGCTTCCGGATGCCTGCGTTCTGCTATGGCGTGCGGGTTCACTTGCTGTGCTTCCCTGTCCTGCGACTGCACACATCCGATACCTCTTTTTCTCATAGCTTTACTTCCACTAACGTGCGTGTTAGGGAAACGTCCGTTCTTCTTAAAGAGTATCTTTACCGATAATAGTGCTATGCAGATAGCAACTATTAACATTGTTATAAGGATAGTCTTGAGCATTTCTATTAATTTTGTGGTGCAAATATAAATCTTTTGTCACCGATTTGCTCTTTTCGGTGGGGAAAAAAGAGGTTACTTGCCCCGTTAATATGTGTTTTTAACTTATTTTTACGGATGATAAAACAAATAAATAAACATTGTATGGAAAAAAAAGATTTGCAACCTGCTGTTGTCTTCCATTATTTTGAGGAAGTATGTCAGGTACCGCGTCCTTCGAAGAAGGAAGAAAAAATCAGAGCATATCTGCTTGAGTTTGCCAAAAAACATGGTCTTGCTGCCAAGACAGACGAAGCTGGCAATGTCTTGATTGAGAAACCGGCTTCTGCTGGCAAGGAAAACTTGAAGACAGTTGTCCTTCAGTCGCACATGGATATGGTATGCGAGAAGAATAAAGATACAGAACATAATTTCGAAACCGACCCGATACAAACTTATGTCGACGGAGAATGGTTGAGAGCGAAGGGTACTACACTGGGAGCCGACAACGGAATTGGTATTGCTACCCAGCTTGCCGTACTGGCTTCAGAGGATATCAAGCACGGACCGATACAGTGTCTGTTTACCGTCGACGAAGAAACTGGTCTGACAGGTGCCTTTGCCTTGAAAGAAGGATTTATGAATGGCGACATCCTGATTAATCTCGATTCGGAAGATGAAGGCGAATTGTTCATCGGATGTGCTGGTGGAGCAGGTACTACCGCACAGTTCCCTTGTCCGATGACGGCTGCTCCCGAAGGATACTTCTTCTTCCGTGTGGCAGTAAAAGGCCTTACGGGAGGACATTCGGGTGATGATATTAATAAGAACCGTGCCAATGCCAACAAGTTGTTGAACCGTTTCCTGGTTCAGCTGATGGAGAAATACGATTTGCGTCTGTGCGAGATAGATGGAGGTAACCTGCACAATGCCATTCCTCGCGAGGCACATGCCGTTTGTGCTGTCCCGATGAAGGATAAGGAATCGGTACGTGTTGACTTGAACGTATACTTGTCGGAAGTAGAAAATGAGTTCGCGGTAACAGAGCCGAACCTTGTTATGGAACTCGAATCGGAGAGTCCTCGTGCAGAAGTCATGGAGCAGGAGGCTATGAAGAAGTTCCTTCTTTCCCTCTATGCCGTACACAATGGTGTGTATGCCATGAGCCAGGATATTCCGGGACTGGTAGAAACTTCTTCCAACTTGGCTTCAGTCAAGCAGCGTGACGGCAAGATCGTAGTCGTAACCAGCCAGCGCAGTTCCATCCTTTCTTCACGCAAGGACATGTCGCAGATGGTAGCTGCTGCCTTCCTGCTGGGCGGTGCGGAGGTTACAACCGGCGACGGTTATCCGGGATGGAAGCCTAATCCGAATTCTGAAGTGCTGCAAATTGCCGTAGAAAGCTATAAGCGTCTGTTTGCTACAGAGCCGAAGATCAAAGCCATTCATGCCGGACTGGAGTGCGGTTTGTTCCTCGAGAAATATCCGTCACTCGACATGGTTTCGTTCGGTCCTACGCTGCGTGGCGTTCATTCACCCGACGAACGCATGCTTATCCCTACGGTCGATAAGTTCTGGCGCCACTTGCTCGATGTACTGGCACATATTCCAGCAAAGGCATAATGAGCCTTTTATGTAAAATATTATTAGGGTTTGCTGCCTGCCTCACAGCGCTTGACTGCGGGGCACAGCAAACCCTTCGTGTTATGGAATACAATGTGGAGAATCTGTTCGACTGTCGTCACGACTCACTGAAGCACGATTCTGAATACCTTCCTCATGCTACCCGAGGCTGGAGCTGGAAACGTTATCACGAGAAGCTGAACCGGATAGCCAAGGTGATACTGGCTGCCAGCGGTGAGCAGGTGCCCGATCTGGTCGGACTTTGCGAGGTGGAAAACGCTTATTGTCTGGACGGACTGGTGAAATATTCTCCGCTTCGGGATGCAGCCTACCGCTACGTGATGACCGATTCGCCCGATGAACGGGGAATTGACGTGGCACTTCTGTACCAGCCTTCCTCTTTCCGGCTGATAGCAGAGCAGCATATCCGCATTCCTTCCCACGAACTGAAGCGCAAGCCTACCCGCGATATCCTGCATGTGGCAGGCAGGGTACTCTCTGGCGATACGCTCGATGTCTTTGTCTGCCACATGCCTTCGCGCTCGGGAGGCGAGAAACAGAGTGAACCCTACCGTCTGTTTACCGCACGCATGCTGCGCCATGCGGCAGATTCTGTCATGAAAATCCGTCGTACACCTTACCTTATTATAATAGGCGATTTCAACGACTATCCCGAAAGCCGTTCCATATGTCAGACGCTGGGTGCCGGAAAACCCGGAAAGGATATCCATTCCCTTAACTTGTATAATCTGATGAACGGGAAGCAGGGTGGAACTTACCGGTACCGTGGCGAGTGGGGCATCCTCGATCAGCTCATTCTGAATGGTACCTTTCTCAAACAGCAAGGAAACCTTACCACGTCGTACGACCGAGCCCGCATTCTTGCGTTTCCTTTCCTGCTGGAAGAAGATGAAAACTATGGAGGCGACAAGCCTTTCCGTACCTACAACGGCATGAAATACCACGGCGGGTATAGCGATCATCTGCCTATCTGCCTCGATATAGAGCTTAAATGTCCAGCCCCATAATATAGTCGTTCATGTAATAGCCGTTCCCGATCGGGAAATCACCTTCGCGCACTTTCTTCATTCCCATGTGTTCGTAAAATCCCAAAGCAGGATTGTTGCGGTTCACATTCAGTTCCATGCGGCACGGAGCCGGATGAAGTTCCTTGATGCCTTTTATAGCCTGCTGGAACAGTTGCTTGCCCAAATGGTACTTCTGATAATAGGGAATGACGTAAATCTTTTCGAGGTGAAACAAATCCTTGTCCTCCTGACGGATGGAAACATATCCTGCCGCCTCACATTCCTCGTAGGCAATATAATAAATGTGTCCTTCTTCCTCCATCTGCTTGTGCAGGTTCTCGATGGAATACATCCAGTCCATCATGTATTCTATCTGTTCGTGAGTAAGAATATTCTTGTACGTTTCGGGAAATACATTCCAGGCCAGTTTGTTTATCAGCGGAATGTCGGCTGTAGTTGCTTTCTTTATTATAAACATAGTTTTGAGTATTTATATTTTGTTCCTCTACAAAAATAAAGTTTTCCGGCTGTCGTTTTTCGTCTGACAGATTCTATTTTGTTAAATATTGCAAATAAACAGTACTATGCAATACAAGGTATTTATATAATGCCTATATTTGTGCTATACAAAATAAGGAGGAACAAGATGAATGTCGATAACGTAAAATCTCAAATGCGCAAAGGAATGCTTGAATACTGCATCCTGTTGTTGCTGCATCGTGAGCCTTCGTATGCTTCAGATATTATTCTGAATCTGAAAGAGGCGAAGCTGATAGTGGTGGAAGGTACACTTTATCCGCTGCTTACCCGCCTGAAGAACGACGACTTGTTGTCGTACGAGTGGGTGGAGTCTACGCAGGGACCTCCCCGCAAGTATTATCGTCTGACACCGAAGGGGGAAGAATTTCTGGCCGGACTACAGCTGGCGTGGGACGAACTGGCGGATACGGTAAATCATTTAAGAACTAAACTTTTAATTTCGAAATCACATGAAAAAGACACTGACTGTTAATTTAGGGGGCACTGTATATCATATCGATGAAGATGCCTACAACCTGCTCGATAATTATCTGAACAATCTCCGTTATCATTTCCGTAAGGAAGAAGGAGCCGACGAGATTGTACGCGATATGGAAACCCGTATTGCCGAACTGTTCGATGAATATATCCGTACCGGATTGCAGGTCATCACGGTGGAACAGGTGGAGGCGGTCATTGCGCGTATGGGAAATCCCGAGGACTTGAATACGGATGACGATGAGGAAAAGAAAGAAACAGAACAGCATGCCTATGGCAATGGACCTGCCCGCCGTCTGTTCCGTAATCCTGACGACCGTATACTGGGTGGTGTGCTTTCCGGACTTTCGGCTTATTTCGGCTGGGATGTGACGTGGATACGTATCGGCGTGCTGGTGCTTGGCTGTTTTGTTCACGGACTGATTCTGGCTTATCTGATAGCCTGGATCATCATCCCGCTGGCAAAGACGGCTACGGAAAAGCTACAGATGCGCGGCGAACCTATCAACATGGAGAATATCGGACGTACCGTAACCGAGGGATTCGATAAGGTAAATGACTATGTACATTCCGAAAAACCCCGTTCTTTTTTGCATCAGTTGGGTAATGCTATTGTCAAGATAGCCGGATTCATCATCAAGTTTGTGCTGGTTCTATTGGCTATCTGCCTGACACCGGTGTTGCTTGTCGGACTGGTTGTATTGTTTGCCTTGCTGATGGCGGCTACAGGAATGCTTGCCAGCGTGCCTGCCGTGCTGTATTACTCCATGCCTGATGTAGACTGGAGCCTGATAAGTTCTTCCTCTTCTGCGGTCATCGGACTGTCGGTATGCGGACTGTTTGTCGTAGGTATTCCGATTATCGGGCTCTTGCAGCTCATATTGCAGAGCTTCAACGTATGGAAACCGATGTCGACTGCCACGAAAGTGATACTTACGTTGGTATGGTTTATTTCGCTGGTTGTAGGATTTATCTTTTTGTTTAATACTTCCTTTGTGGAATCTCCGGTATTATGGATGTAAAAAATAAGATTACTATGAAAATGATTTTTGCAAGATTGCTTAGTGTACTGGTTCTGGCAACCGGTTTTACTTCCTGCGTCTGGGCAGGCGGTAAGGGAGAACAGATTACAGAGAAACGGAATGTATCCGGATTTTCTTCCATTGAGATAAAGAGTGTGGGACTTGTCTATTTCACACAAGCATCCGATTTCTCGTGCTCCATAGAAGGGGAAGAGGGACATGTGAAAAATATTACGACAAGCGTAGAGGGAAACACGCTGAAGGTCAGTTATCACAAGAAACTGAAAAATAATAAGAACGGAACCATCATCCGTATTTCTGCTCCCGACTTGAAGCGACTTGACTTCAGCGGAGTGGGCTCCTTCAATATCGACGGCAAGGTAGATGTACAAGATCTGGATGTGGATTATCGCGGAGTCGGTGAGTTCAATGTGAAGGACTTGCATTGCCGTAAAGCGGAATTCGATCTGAGCGGCGTCGGTGAGGTAAACATCAACCTCAACTGTGAAGAGGTTCGTGCTGATGTGAATGGCATAGGTTCTGCAACTTTTACCGGAACCGCCCGGATGGCTTCTTTCCATAGGAGTGGAATAGGGGAGCTCAATACGCAAGGAATGAAAATAGGCAAATAACAAGTGTCATACGCTGTATTCCAGCATTTTGTAAAAACATGCCCGCAAGTGTTTCAAAACGTGGGCATGTTTTTTTTATTTGTGCCCGTGTTTCTTCAAATTTGTCGGGACGTTTTTTTATTTTTTGTACAAAAAACAAAATGTTTTGTACAAAAAATAATTCTTTCTTTCCGCGTTCCATCGGCAATGATTTATTATTATTTGTTGTTCTTCGCACAATCTCTCGGCAGAATTCCGTATCTTTGCTGAAAAGAAAAAAAGGATTAACTGTTAAGATATGACTAAGAAAATACTTTTGCTGGGTTCCGGCGAATTAGGAAAAGAGTTTGTGATTGCTGCTCAACGTCTGGGACAGTACATTATCGCATGTGATTCGTATGCAGGTGCTCCCGCCATGCAGGTGGCCGATGCTTGTGAGGTATTTAATATGTTGGATGGTGATGCACTCGATCGTGTGGTAGAGAAATATCATCCCGATATTATTGTACCCGAAATTGAGGCTATCCGTACCGAACGTCTTTATCATTTGGAGAAAGAAGGTATTCAGGTAGTGCCGAGTGCCCGCGCCGTAAACTTTACGATGAACCGTAAGGCTATCCGTGACCTTGCAGCCAAGGAACTGGGCTTGAAGACTGCGAAATATTATTATGCCAAATCGCTGGACGAACTGAAAGAGGCTGCCGAAAAAATCGGTTATCCGTGTGTAATTAAACCGCTGATGTCTTCATCAGGTAAGGGACAGTCGGTTGCCAAAGGTCCTGAAGATCTGGAATATTCATGGGCGTACGGATGTGAAGGCAGCCGTGGTGACATCAAAGAACTCATCGTCGAAGAGTTTATCAAGTTCGACAGTGAAATCACTTTGCTGACGGTTACTCAGAAGAATGGTCCTACCTTGTTCTGCCCGCCTATCGGACATGTACAGAAAGGTGGCGACTACCGTGAAAGTTTCCAGCCTGCACACATTGCTCCCGAACACCTTGCCGAAGCTCAAAGAATGGCAGCAAAGGTAACAGAAGCTCTGACTGGTTATGGAATCTGGGGAGTTGAATTCTTCCTGAGTCACGAAAACGGTGTATATTTCTCAGAACTTTCTCCGCGTCCGCACGATACGGGTATGGTAACGCTTGCCAATACACAGAACCTGAACGAGTTTGAACTTCATTTGTATGCTATCTTGGGATTGCCTATTCCGGGTATTACGCAGGAACATATCGGTGCTAGTGCCGTTATCCTGTCGCCGATTGCCAGCAAGGAAGCACCGCGTTACCGTGGCGAAGAACTGGTTTGCTCGCAGCCTAATACGTATCTGCGTATTTTCGGAAAGCCTTTTACCAAACTGAACCGTCGTATGGGAGTAGTGGTATGCTACGATAAAGTAGATGGTGATCTGGATGCTTTGCGCGACAAGTGTAAGGCTTTGGCAAGCAAGGTGGAAGTTTATTGATTAAAAATAAATAGAAAATAGTTAGTATGCTCTGTTGCAGGAGCAAGAAGTAGGGAGGCTGATGTAATTCATCGGCCTCCTTTTATTCTTTTTGCAAAAGACTGAATTCTTGGCTTTAAGCATAACTGTGCATACCTCCCATAATGAAATTGACTCCGAAGTAGGTGATTAGTACACTGAGAAAGGCTATTATGGTAAACCAATGGAAGAACATTGGGCGTTGAAAGTACGGAAGGGAGAAAGGGTGCAGGGCTGTGGCATAAACCAGCAAGGTAATGAGTGCCCATACCTCCTTGGGGTCCCATCCCCAGTATCTTCCCCACGAAACATTCGCCCATATAGCTCCAATAAAAATACCGGTTGCCAGCAGGAATACGGCAGGATACAATATGAGGTGACTGATGACTTGCAGCCGGATAATCTGTTCGTTACAGTCTGTACGTGTGTGGTACAGGACGACGGCTGTCATGCCGTTCAGCATGATAAATGCCAGCAGTGAGTACGATAGCATGATGGTTACTACATGGATGCTTAAAAGAGGGGAGGCAAGCACCGGCATAAGTTGGGTGACAGGTGGGTTTGCTTCGCCAAGCATGGCGACCAGCAGGGTGAGTCCGCACAAGATATAGCCGAATGAAATAGCCAGTTGGAACTTCCTGTATAGGAAAAAAGTGAGTAGAATGCTGCATAAGGACATAAGCTGCATGGTTTCGTATCCGTTCGACATTGGCAGATGTCCGCTGATGAACCCTCTGAGGCTGATAAGTACAAGAAGATATATGCCGATAATACCTAGAATGGCAAGTAGTAAACAGCTTATTTGGGGCGAATCAGTATGTTCGCTTATCAACTTTCGGCAATAGAAGAGATAAGAAAGCATACCGACAGTCAGGCAGAGCATGGCAAGCGGACGGGTAAAATCCATTTCGTTATATAGTATTTCGGCACGAAATTGTGCATTCGAAGGCAGGAATCCCCGTGCTTCTTTCTTCTGGTATATCCTGGTTTTCTCGATGAGTGTATCAATGGCTTCATATTCATGGTGAGCAGTCTTTTCGGCAAGCAGATTCATGCTGTAGCGGATAAAAGCCCATTGTTCGTGAGGGATAGATATGGGTAACTCGTCGGTTAACGAGTACCATACCGGCTGTTTTTCATTTTTATCACGGAACGGATAGAGCTTGAAGAGGCTACCGTTGCAAGCCATACTTATCAGGTCGAATTTTTCGTTAGCTTCTTCTATGGCACGTAATTCTTTGGCTGTAATTTCAGCATATGAGATTTGGTCTAGCTTATAGCCGGTGGAATTTGCAAAATCGGCAAGACATGCATATTTCCCTTTCACTCCCAGTATGTTTTGTACATTTTTGTCCTTGATGAGAATGACGGGCTCCTGCTTCCATTGCTCGTAATAGAAGAACCATCCGGTCAGAATTTGTTCGGGAGTAAAGTCTTTATAAGTTGGGCGACCATAGAGTTTGGTCGTAAATTCCTTGGCGAGTGTTTGCAGGGGACAGATACGGTTGTTGTAATATACGTAGAGTTGCCCAAACTTGCCGGCTGTTTTTTTAGGCAGAGTTGGAGGTACAGATGCTTCAAGTGCTGCGACACTGCCGATAAGCAACAGCAGGCAAGCCACCGTTCGTTTCAGACTCGGGTGGTGAAGCAGCTTGCGGAAGTAACTGTGCCTGTCGAAAAAGAATCCGATGAATGCCAGCAGCAGAGCAACATATCCGGTATAAGTGAGTGCAATGCCATAAGGGTCGCAAGTGACCGAAAAAGTGCTTCCTTGCTGGTCTGCATCGTATGCCGACTGATAGAAACGGTAGTGCCGGTAAGTATAGATGTGATTCATGGAAGCTTTTCCTGTCAGTGTCGTATCACCGTCGTGAATATTTAGTATACTGACGAAATCCATCGGAGCAAATGTCCCTTGATAATAGGCTAGTTCAAACTGTTTTAGTGATACGCCAAAAGGAAAGTCTGCTGTCTGTCCGTCGTTTGTGGTGAATGTTGTCACCGGATTGGCCCCTTGTCGCAGGTGGACGCTTCCCTGTATCCCCCAAAGATGTGTGGTCAGTGCTCCCGATAATATGAGAATGAATGCCAGATGTAGGGCACAAGTGGCTTTTCTTCTTTTGAGATGGCGCTTGCATATGTAGGCAAGAGAGAGTATGGTTGCTGCTATCCAAAGCCCAATAAAAAAAAGCGAGCTGTAAATATAGGTCTCGGCAACTTTTATTCCGTACAGTTTTCCGGCAATTGTTGCGGCTGCCATAATAAGAATGAGAATTCCCCATAGGGAAAAGGTTATTTTCTTTAATGTATTTGTCATTCTGTATGCTGTTTTACGTGGCGTAAAGATGAAGGACTAAAGTAAACATTTACCACAGATTACACAATTTGTCAGATCATAAATTTGTTATCCTTTTTGGCTGTTGAGGACAGTTGAGACTGTATATTCCAGTGTAATCTGCAGTAAATGATAAATATTCGTGCAGCCTTTCCAGATACGGTTATTTCCTTTGCTGGAAAAGCCGGACCATGTTTTTAGATGGAATCGATAAATTTCACGATGGCATCACGCTCTTCTTTCGAAAGATTTCGGAATTTTTCTACGGTCATGCGGGCATCACTCTTTGCGTTTCCGTGCCACATGATCGCTTCGATGACGTTTCGTGCACGATTATCGTGCAGGCGGTCGGCAGTAGAAGAGCCTGTGCACATCTGATGCAGTCCACGTCCCCAAAGAGGAGTCGTACGGCACCATCCGGTACGGATATCGTTTTCCATGTGAAGCTTATGCTGTACTAGGTCAGAATAAGGCCAGATAGTCTGGTTCGGATATCTAGGAAGACGACTGTCTCCCTTCGTAAAAAATCCGTTCGGATCGTAAAAATAATCATCTCCCGTCTTCCATGACGGACGATGACAGTACGAACAACCTATTTCTTCGAAAAGCTCTTTTCCTTTTTTGACATCAGCGTCGTCGATGTTACGCACAGCAGGAACAGCAAGTCCTCTATGCCATACCATGAAATCAATAAAATCTTCGTCATCCATTTCCACATCCAGTTCCTTGGACGTTAAATATGCGGCAATAGCCTTTGCCACTTGCTCCTTGTCTGAATAGTCATTAGCGTGCCAACTGGGGTGATTTTTCTTGGGATCGGCTTCTTCAATATATGCCTGATAGCCGGCTTGTACCTCCGGGTCGTTGGCAGATGCCTTTACCCACGAACTTCCTCCATATACTGTCTTGTCTTCTCCCTCTGCGTTGGCAAAGTAAGTGTCGAGATAATGATAGCGGCGGTTGCTGCGAGTTACATTGGTGATGTTCCACATGGCATTGGCACCTGCCGCATCTTGCAGCGGTCCGCGGCTCAAGGCATACGTAAATCTGAACGGATGGAGCTCTCCTTTGTCGGCAAAGTCCGGATTGACATCTGTAGCCTTGGTGTTGCTGTACTGCTTTACCCATTCTCCATTTTTGAAGAATGCCTCGTTCAAGCCATTTTTCATGTAGCCGTCTTTCTCTTCTTTGGCATATTGCGCTTTCAAGTCTTCATCTGTGATGGCATCCAGCAGGCCGGTACCGTAAATGCCGATAGTAGATTCCAGCAGGACTTTATAATTACCCAGACTGCTGATGATACCTTTGTTTTTGGCATAGACCGCGTCTGGCGCGAGAGTCACCTCAGGATATTCCAGATCGTAACTCTCACCATCGGGAAACTTGTTGCCCCACTCGTCGGTATATTTTTTCCATTCGATAATGACTTTGCTTTCGTCCAGCGGGGCTTTGAAGGGCTGGGTGGCATGTCCCTGTGGCATTCCGGTCAGCCAGCTTACATAACCATCTGTTTCAGGATTGTAGACAACCAGCAGACATCCGTTTCCGATAGTTGTCGTTTGAAAGGCTCCTGACGCATTACGCTTGCCGTGTCCGTATCCCGGATGACAATGAATACATGAACTTCGTACGTAGGCTGGACCCAATCCTTTGCGTACACCGGTATGATTGTTCATATACATTTTTTCAAACAGTTGCTCTCCGTTTTTAAATCGTTGGCTCATTTCTTCGCTTGATTCGACAGGTTCGGTTGGTTGTTCGAAAGCATTAGAGGTGGTAAGATAAGAAGTTCCTAACTGTCCGCCGGCATAGTACCATTCCGGCTTTTCGCTATTGCCGGAGGAATCTGATGTTGTAGTCTGATTTTCGTTGTCACTGCACGCGGTCATGATACTGGCGATACATAAAAAATGTATCAGGTGAAAAGTCTTTGTCTTCATATTTGCAATAGATGTTGATTGTTGTTCAAGCTGTTGCAGCCATCTTGGACCAGATGGCTTTAAATAATAATTTTTCTGGGCCGAGACGACTGCGTGGAAGTTATTGATATTTTAAAAGAGAAATTTTTTCGGCTATTTCAAAAGAGCCTTATTTGCTTTATCCAATGCGGTAGACAATTGGCTTAGGGATTCGATGGCAGCGTCTGCTTCTGCTCCGGTTGCGTTTTTGGCAAAAGGTTCCGGTATGGCCTGTATCTTGGTAATTGCTTCATCAATCAAGGCTTTTACTTCAGTATCGGTAGATGGGTCGATGGTAGCAATGTAAGCACTGACAGATGTCGCGTTGTTTGTTCCATCGTATCCTATACCTTCGTATGCATTTTTTACACTTTTAATGTTGTCAACAAAATCGACTACTGAATTTAATGCGTAGGGAGATTCGATATAGTTCTTGTCATCGGCTGTCTGACCTGAGTTAGGGCGGCCGATTTTCTGCGTACAAACCTCATCTACGATGTCGATACATCCTTGAATCAGTTCTTGTGCTGCAACAGTATAGCTGGTATATTTGCTTCCTCCTTGCCCGGCGGTTTTCATACTTGTACCGTAATTGAATGTGGGCTCCTGTTCTGTTTCGGTAAGAATCTCCTGTTTTTGAGTTGTTACGTTCTCCATACCTGCCCACGATGCTTCCAGACGAATACACTGATTGCGCAAGTCTTGGGCAACCCCTGCCATGTAAATCATGTGGTTGTTAGTTATATTTACCACTTGTCCGCTGTAGTTGTACGTTTTCTCGAAATCTCTTGGCTCACGATGAGAATCATCGGTCAATTGGAACAAAATATATTCCAGCGCATGATAGCCCAAAAGCCCATATCCCAGATTGCTTGTGATGTAATCAAAGTCACCGGCTCCTATGGCATCCATCATTTTCTGGTTATTCAGCAGATTATCCAGAGCTACTTGGTCCAAAGGCCACGAATCAATGTGAGGGTCGATGTTATAATCTCCTGCCGCACCAAATAGAAAAGCCTCGCTCAATTCCCATGCTTTTCGTGATTCGGTCCAGTGCTCACATGCTTCGGCTACATACTCTGTAGCCTTTTTCTTATCTCCATTCAGATAGGTTTCCTTTGCCTTCGTACAAGCGTCACTCATTAATATGGCTTCGTCTGCCATTGCTTTGTACGTGGCGATAATTGTATTGTCTACATAGGGTACGATAGCTTCTTTCAGAGCTTGTTCTTCGTTTGAAAGTCCTTCGGAGTTACTACTTCCATGGTTGTTGTCACTACAGGAAATCATGCTTGTTGCTGTCATGGCACTTATAGCCATGCAAAGAGATAGTTTAAAAAACTTGTTCATAGCTTTTATCTTTTTTGATTATTATTTTGTGATAATTGTTTGTCGGAAAGTTATTTTGTAAAAAGTCCGGCATAGGCTACGCCTACCGATATAGACGGCTCGTTGTTGTAAGGACTTCTCAGCAGCCCGATGGAATATTCTCCTTTTACTACGATGTCATGAATAGGATAGTAGTTCAATCCCGCTGCGATACGATTACGTCCGCAGAATCTGTAAATAGGGGTACTGGTCTTGTGCATGGAATCGTAATAGTCGTAACGGCCGAAGACATACAGTTTCTGTCCTTTCTCATTCAACTTTTCGATTTGGGAGAATACATTATAACCTGCTTCGATACCGGCAGCAATGGCAGCTTCGGCCACGTTTTGTTGAGGTGACGGAGAGTTGTTGCTCATCTTTTTATTGACTTCCGTAATTTTGTCGGCATCACTCAGATGACCGTAATCGAAGTTACCGCGGACAATCCAGTTATGATCGTTATAATGAAAGTCGAAAGCACCTATTAAAACAGTTCCTTTCACGTCTTTATATTTCTCACTGTCCTTATAATCGTTTAGCGAATTGTTGAATGAGTTGCCGGCATAACCGCTGACCGACAGGCGCAAACCTTTGACGGAATAATTGTCGATGCGGAAAGCTCCGGCTACGGAATTACCAATCTTAAATTCATATGGGCTTCCGGCACCGCCTTGTATCCAGTTCAAACGATTAAAACGGTCGGAGTCTAGCCCCGGTACCAGCAATACTTCATAGCGCCAGTCGCCGGTCTGTCCCCACAAGCTGATGCCCGTTTCGTGCCAGGTACAAGGAAGGATGGTGTTTTCTCCCTCTGGACGATAGACTCCGAAGAACTCAGTTGGCAGATGATGCTGGTTCGTTCCTCCCACCGGAACGATGATATGTCCTAATTTGATATTGAACTCCGGACAAATGGACTTCTGAATCCAAAATTGTTCCAGTGCCACTTCTCCGCCACGTTCCACTTCACTTTCGTATTCACCCGCTTCCTCTTCTTCTATTTCAACGGCACTTTCGGTTCCACCGTGTTCAAATTCTATTTCACTTCCCATTGTCCATCCGTGCCCGAAATCATAATTCAGGAAAAGTACTACATGTGGCAAATCGAAGCGTCCGTGCGACTCTCCTTTGTAGACGCTTGGGGCTTTGGCCGTATAGCGGATATATTTGTCGGAATAGAAGTTATGACTATACACAGCCTCTCCATATCCTCCGATAGTTAACCCTTTACCACCTTTTTCTGTCTTCAGGATGGAACGCCTTTCAGCTTTCATTTCATTTGTCGTTTCTTCGTTGTCACTACTCATTTTTTCGACTTCGTTTGCCGCAAAACCATGGGTGCTCATTGCTGCAAAACAAAGCGAGAATAAAACATTTTTGCTTTTCATTTATTCTTTCCTTTTGTTGATTTTTAACAAAGGCAAAGGTAGAATACATGTTTTGTGGCATCAATACCTATTAGTTAGTAAAAAAAAGATGTTAAATACCTAGCAGTAGGTATACTTGTTTTTAACTTTGCGCCAAATTTGTTTTAATGGTATATAGAAATGGAAGAATACCGATTGGACGACCTGACGATCAAAGAGCATTTGTTGCGTCTGGCGGAGAGGGGAAACAAATCGTTTACCGAGAGTCTGAACCCCGGCGTTGAGCATGTTTTAGGAATCCGGATTCCGGACTTGCGTCAACTGGCGAAGCAGATTTCCCGTACGAACTGGGAAGAATACCTGCTTACGGCCGATTCTTTTTACATGGAGGAGCGTATGCTGCAAGGTATGGTGCTGGGATACATCAAGCCCGATGACGATGTGGAATACTATTTGCATCGCGTTACTTGCTTCGTATGGATTATCAACAGCTGGTCGGTGTGCGACACGTTCAAGTTTGGAGGCGGGAAAAAGTTCGTCGAAGACAATAAGGAGCGCTTGTGGACTTATCTGGTGGACTGGATGCATGCACGGGGAGAATACGAGATTCGCTTCGGAGTGGTGATGAGCATGCAGCTTTTCATCGACGAGGAACATATCGGACAATTGCTGAAAGAATACGATGCCATCCGTTACGATGGATATTATGTGAAGATGGCTGTGGCATGGGCCTTGTCGGTTTGCTTTGTGAAGTTCCCCGAACTGACCATGCAGTACCTGAAACAAAATACGCTGGACGATTTTACATACAATAAGGCGTTACAGAAAATAACGGAATCGTATCGGGTAGATGCTGAAACCAAGCAGCTCATCCGGCAGATGAAAAGACCTGCTGCCCGATAATCGGTAAGATATAATGGTCGCACAGAGAGCAAGTTGGATTAATAGCTTGCTGTCTGTGCGACATTGTTTTATTCATGATGGTACGGACCGTTGTTCAAGATGGTCATGGCACGATAGAGTTGTTCCACGAAAATCAGACGGATCATCTGATGCGAGAAGGTCATTTTCGATAAAGATATCTTTTCCTGAGCCGCGGCATATACGGCAGGCGAGAAGCCGTAAGGCCCTCCGATGATGAATACCAGCCGCTTGCTTACCGTATGCATCTTGCGTTCTATCCATGCAGCAAACTCAATGGAACGAAACTCCTTGCCGTGTTCGTCGAGCAATACGGGTACGTCGCCCGGTTGTAAGGCTTTCAGAATCAGTTCTCCTTCTTTTTCCTTCTGCTGCTCCATGCTCAGGCTTTTGGTATTCTTAAGCTCTGGGATGACTTCTATGTCGAAAGAGATATAATGTTTCGTACGCTCCGCATAATCGTTTATGGCGGTGATGTAATGTTTTTCTACTGTCCGTCCGACAACAAGTAACGTAAATTTCATTTTCTGTCTGGTTTTGATTTTAATCTTTTTGCAAAGATAAGGATTATCCTTACCTTTGCCAGTAAGAAGACGTATTTAAAATCATAAATAAGATGGATGAAAAAGTAGTTAAGGATTTGATCGATCGCCTGATCGACTTGTCGTTTGCAGAAGATATTGGCGACGGCGACCATACCACCTTGTCGTGTATTCCTGCCGATGCTATGGGAAAATCGAAACTCTTGATCAAGGAAGAAGGTATTCTTGCCGGCATCGAGGTCGCAAAAGAGGTTTTCCGCCGTTTCGACCCTGAGCTGAAGGTGGAAGTTTTCATCAACGACGGTGCACACGTGAAGCCGGGCGACGTAGCAATGGTAGTGGAAGGAAAGGTACAGTCCTTGCTTCAGACCGAGCGCCTGATGTTGAACATCATGCAGCGTATGAGTGGTATTGCTACCATGACACACCGTTACGTAGAACGCCTGAAGGGAACCAAGACGCGTGTGCTCGATACTCGTAAGACAACTCCGGGTATGCGTGTGCTCGAAAAGATGGCAGTCAAGATTGGCGGTGGCGTCAATCACCGTATCGGTCTGTTCGATATGATTCTGCTGAAAGACAATCATGTTGATTTTGCCGGAGGAATTGACAAGGCTATCACCCGTGCCCGTGAATACTGCAAGGCAAAAGGCAAAGACTTGAAGATTGAAATCGAAGTACGTAACTTCGACGAATTGCAGCAGGTACTCGATCTGGGCGGTGTAGACCGTATCATGCTCGACAACTTTACGCCGGCAGATACTCGCAAGGCAGTAGAAATGGTGAACGGACGTGTAGAGCTTGAGTCATCGGGCGGTATCACATTTGATACGTTGCGTGACTATGCCGAGTGTGGTGTCGACTTCATTTCGGTAGGTGCCCTGACACACTCTGTAAAAGGTCTGGATATGAGTTTCAAGGCGTGCTGATAAGTACAGGATTTTTTGTACAAATTTTCTGAGAATTTGTACAAAAAATTTTTTTTTCTGCTGACGTATTTCCGGAAACATATCGATGTTTCGATGAAATGACAGCCAGCTTTTCCCCTTTTTCTCTTGTTTTCCTTTTGTTTCATGCCGGAAGCAAAAGAGATAATCGGAGAAAAAGGGGATTTTTTATGCTTTTTTTACTACAGATAGTGCCCGATTTTTTTCTATCTTTGGTTATCATCCTAAAATTGAAACTTATGAGTCATGAAACGTATCAATTCCTTCTGTATGCCATGTCGGTGGCTGGTGTGGTGGTTTTTGTGGCGCTTTACTTTGTAAAGGCGGGATATGGTATGTTCCGGACAGCCTCGTGGGGAGTTTCTCTTCCCAACAAACTTGCCTGGATGCTGATGGAAGTACCGGCATTTATTGTCATGCTGTGCGGATGGGTGCGCAGCGGAATGGTACTTTCGGCTCCGCAGACTGTATTTGCCTTGTTGTTCTTGCTGCATTATTTCCAGCGTTCGTTTGTCTTTCCGCTGCTGATGAGAGGCAAAAGTCGTATGCCTCTTGCTATTGTTGCCATGGGGATAGTCTTTAATGTGCTGAACGGTATGTTGCTTACGACAAGTCTGTTCCGTTATCCTCCTGCCGGATTGTATGCAGATGGCAGCGTTTTTTGGATGCATTCTCTGCCATGGATCGGGCTGGCGCTGTTTGTGCTTGGAATGGGAATCAACCTGCATTCCGACTATGTCATCCGTCACCTTCGTAAGCCTGGCGATACGAAACATTATTTGCCGCAGAAAGGCTTTTACCGCTATGTGACCTCTGCCAATTATCTGGGTGAATTGATAGAATGGATTGGCTTCGCTCTGCTGACGGGTTCGCCTGCTGCATGGGTGTTTGTCTGGTGGACGGCTGCCAATCTGGTGCCGCGTGCCGATGCCATTTACAAGCGCTATCGGGAAGAATTTGGAGATGAGGCTGTCGGAAGCAGGAAGCGGATTATACCTTATATATATTAGTACGCTGCCGGAGGTATCTTTTCCGGGCGTGGCAAGTGAGCGGCTTTTCTATGGAATTAGAAAAGGTCGGATAGCTTGCAGTGTTAACTTTTTAACTGATTGTTATGGATTCAAAACTATTTACTCCGGTTCGGTTGGGACCACTGACGTTACGTAACCGCACCATTCGTTCGGCGGCTTTCGAAAGCATGTGCCCTGGCAACAAACCTTCCGAGCAGTTGCTCGAGTATCATCGCTCGGTGGCTGCAGGTGGCGTTGGTATGACGACGGTCGCTTATGCGGCAGTTACCCGAAGTGGCTTGTCGTTCGACCGCCAGTTGTGGATGCGTCCGGAGATTGTTCCCGGCCTTCGCCGGCTGACTGATGCCGTCCATGCCGAAGGAGCTGCGGCAAGTATCCAGTTAGGGCATTGCGGCAACATGTCGCACAAGAGTATCTGTGGCTGTCTGCCTGTAGGGGCCAGCAGTGGATTCAATCTTTATTCGCCTACCTTTGTGCGGGGACTTCGTGCGGACGAACTGCCCGAAATGGCACGGGCATATGGTCGGGCTGTCCGCTTGGCACGTGAATCCGGATTCGATGCCGTGGAAATTCATGCCGGACACGGTTATCTCATCAGTCAGTTTCTTTCTCCTGCTACCAATCACCGTAAGGACCAGTTCGGCGGTTCGCTGGGAAACCGGATGAAGTTCATGGACATGGTGATGGAGGAGGTGATGAAAGCGGCAGGAACAGACATGGCAGTATTGGTAAAGATGAACATGCGCGACGGATTTCGGGGAGGTATGGAACTGGAGGAATCGTTGCAGGTGGCACAACGGTTGCAACAGTCGGGTGCCCATGCGCTGGTCTTGAGCGGAGGTTTCGTGAGCAAGGCTCCGATGTATGTGATGAGAGGAGAAATGCCTATCCGTACCATGACGCACTACATGACTTGCTGGTGGTTGAAGTATGGCGTACGTTTGGTGGGGAAATGGATGATACCTGCTGTACCCTTCCGCGAGGCTTATTTCCTGGAAGATGCGCTGAAGTTCCGGAAGGCACTGGATATGCCGCTGGTGTATGTAGGAGGACTGGTTAGCCGTGAGAAAATCGATGAGGTTTTGAACGATGGATTTGAGGCGGTACAGATGGGGCGTGCGTTGCTCAACGAGCCGGGTTTTGTAAATCGTATGCGTGAGGAAGAAAAGGCGCGCTGTAACTGCAAGCACAGCAATTATTGCATTGCCCGTATGTATACCATCGACATGGCATGTCATCAGCGTCTGAAAGAGGAGCTTCCTCCTTGCATCAAGAAGGAAATCGAACGTATAGAAAGCAAAGGATAAGATGGAAAAGAAACTGGCGGTGATAACGGGTGCCGATGGAGGTATGGGTACAGAGATAACTCGTGCGGTAGCATCGGCTGGTTATAGGGTGATAATGGCATGCTGTAATCTGGTGCGGGCAGCGGAAAAACGGAATCTGCTTATGGCGGAAACGGGCAATGCTGATATAGAGGTGCAGTTTATTGATCTGGCTTCACTGGCTTCGGTCGCATCTTTCGCCCGGAAGATGGTGGAACGGGGTGAACAGATTACCTTGCTGATGAATAATGCGGGAACGATGGAAACGGGACTTCATATTACGGAAGACGGGCTGGAACGTACCGTGAGTGTGAATTATGTCGGACCCTATCTGCTGACGCGCAAGCTTTTGCCGCTGATGGGAATGGGGAGCCGTATCGTGAATATGGTTTCTTGCACGTATGCTATCGGCAAGCTGGATTTCCCTGATTTTTTCTTGCGCGGAAGGAAAGGAAGCTTCTGGCGTATCCCTATTTATAGTAATACGAAACTGGCTCTGACTCTCTTTACGCTGGAGCTGGCTGCCCGTGTCAGAGAGCGGGGGATCGTAGTCAATGCTGCCGATCCGGGCATTGTTTCGACAGACATTATCACCATGCACATGTGGTTCGACCCTTTGACGGATATCCTTTTCCGGCCTTTCATTCGTACACCTCGTCAGGGAGCTGTCACAGCCGTCAGTCTGTTGCTGGATGAAGAAGCGGGCAAACGTACCGGAACACTGAATGTCAGTTGCCGGCCTAAGCCTTTGTCGGATAAGTTTCTCCATCATTTCCAGATGAAAGAGCTCTGGAGGCTTACCGAGGAACAAGTTTCCCGATGGTTGTAGCCGGATAAAAAACAACGGCAGAGAACGTCTTTTTGTCAGACAATCTCTGCCGTTATTGTATCGCTATATTAAATCAATAAGCATTTTTCTCGCCGTGGATGGCGTTCCTTACGGTCTTGTAGATGATGTAAATATCCAGCCAGAAACTCCAGTGCTCGATGTACCAGATGTCACCGATTACGCGTCCTTCCATATCTTTCAGCTCCTTTGTTTCACCTCGATAGCCGGTTACCTGGCTCCAGCCTGTAATGCCGGGTTTGACGAAGTGGCGTACCATGTATTTGTTTATCAGTTTGGAGTATTCTTCCGTATGTTTCAGCATGTGAGGACGTGGTCCTACGATACTCATATCGCCCAGCAACACATTGATGAACTGGGGCAGTTCGTCGATGTTTGTCTTTCGCATGATATTTCCCCAGCGGGTCTTGCGGGGATCGTCCTTGGTTGCCTGCAACGTATCAGCTTCCTTGTTGACCTTCATCGAACGGAACTTGTAGCAATAAAACTCTTTATCATTCAGTCCGTTGCGTTTCTGTTTAAAGAAGATAGGTCCCGGCATGGTCAGTTTGGTTACGATAGTAACAATGATCAGTATAATCGGGAACAGCGTACACAGGAATAGCAAGGAGAAAACGATATCGAATGCACGTTTCAGCATCTTGTTTTCCGGACGACTTAGTGGGTCTTGTCGTAAGCTAAGATAAGGAACATTTCCCATCATGTTAAAGTATACTCTATTATGCAAGTAGTTGTGCAGATTAGGTACGCTATAGAAATGAACCAAGTGGTTCTCGCAATAATTGATAATTTGTATGATCAGTTCACTTCGGCGCGAAGGAAGACAGCAAAATAGGTAATGTATGTATGAATTGTCCTTCAGATAATTTTGTATTTCTTCCGGACGTCCCAAATAGGGACATCGAGAAGGCATTTCAGGATTTGGCTCATCGTCGAAATAGCCATTCACTCTATAGCCGGTAGATGGATCATCTGACAATTCATGATACATTTCAATATTATTCGAAGTACTCCCTACCAGTACTACATAGCGTAAGTTTTTCCCTTTCGAACGTAAGCCTTTTAAGATGCTTCTAAATGTTAACCGGAAAATACTTAATAAAATGAATAAGGTTGAAATGTATATAGGAAAGAACAAAGAGTATATATTCATAAACTTTCCAACACTCAATAAAGTACCCGATAGTATTGAAAAGTAAAAAACGTTACGGAATACACGCATGATTATCTGATATGGATAAATTTTACGTAAGTGTAAGATTATTCCTCCTTGAAGACAGCATACCAGATAACATAGAAAGATTATAATTAATACTTGGGGCAATGTGGCTGTTAGTTCTGTGTATTTTCCTTGGTAAATAGCACCTAAGTAAAATATATAAAATAAACCGCAACTAATGCATAATTCCCCTAAAAGCACGCATAGCTTTATTATGCTATTGTTTCGTATAGTATTATTAATATAATTCTCCATAACAAAATAACGATAGGTTAATATTCTTTAAATTATTGGCGTGTATGAATGTGTAATAAAAAAATTATACAAAAATAGATATTGTCTCTTTATTATGCAAACAAATTTAGTTCATTTTTGTGAGATGAAATTTACGATTGTTAAATACGGTTAATATAAAGCCTTTTTTAGGGTTTTTATTGTGTTGTATAACATATAATCAATATCTTTGCATCGTGTTTTTCATGGTATTAGATTTAAGGTTAATGAAGATTGGGAGTCTGGGAAGATTCCCTTTTTTATTTTAATAATGACTCAGATGGTAATGCATCAGTTCGTCTATAGGGCTCTTTATAAAAATTCCAAGTGGTATATGAAAGGAATGTGCCGATTCTTCAAGTTCCTCATGAAAGAACCATGCAATAGAGCCGACAAAGGAAACAGGGTATAGCTGTGGATATAGCAGAACATTGCGGCGGAAGAATTCTCCAAAGCAATCTAATAGGAAAGCATGTACCTGTGGCATCCTCTTATGTTCATAAATATAAGGAGTGAGTGAGGCCAGAAAGCGATTGGCTTGTGGCCGGCGATATACATTATCCAATATCTCAGAAATTGTAAGATTGAGCTTTTCTTGTAATCCATGCTGCAATATCTCGGGTAATTGTCCTTTCAGACAATCGCCTATAAATCGTTTTCCCAAGTAAGCTCCGCTGCCTTCATCTCCTAAAATATATCCCAGTGGCGGAATGTTCCGTATGATTTTTTCTCCATCGTATAAGCATGAATTGGATCCTGTTCCGAGTATACAGGCTATTCCTGCATTATTTTTGCATAAAGCTCGTGCTGCTCCCAGCAGGTCTGTTTCCACTGAGATGTCAGCTCCCGGGAAAAATTCTTGTAAAACCTGAATGATGGAAGCTGTTTTGGATGGCAAGCATCCGGCACCATAGAAGTAAATAGCCGTGCAGCGCTGGAGTGGAGTGTCCAGTTGTGGAAGAAGTTCATCATGGATGATAGACCGTATCTTTTCTTCAGACTGATGGAACGGGTTGATTCCTTCCGTCTGGACAATTTTGCAATTGGCTGTTTCCGTACCGTAGCACCAATCGGTTTTGGTAGATCCACTGTCGGCTATAAGTATCATAATGAAAGGTGGTTATAAAAAGCACAATGCATCAAGATACGACACATTGTGCTTTTTGTGATTGGTATTGAATTAATTAGTGGCAATGTCCGCATCCGCCTCCACAACATCCGTCGTCATGGTGATGATGCTCATGATCTCCGCAGCCTCCGCCGCAACTGTCACATCCGCAGCCACATCCTTCTCCACTCATCATGTTGACCATTCCTTCTATTTCTTTATTGGTAGCAGGACGCATTTCTGTAATAGTACCTTCAAAGATCAAGTCTTTGCCGGCATGAGGATGGTTCAGGTCGAGCACTACTTTGTCTTCAGTAATTTCACCTACGTTGGCATAGAACTGATGTCCTTCTGCATCGCTCAGCATAATGATATTGCCCGGGAAGATATTTTCGCTGTCGAAATTACCGTCAGGATCGCAAAACATAGATTTAGAAACCTGACGTACGTTATCTTCGTTACGCTCTCCGTATGCTTCTGCGCAAGGAATTGTAAAATTGAAGTTATCTCCTTTGCTCAGTGCTGTGATTTCTTTTTCAAATTTATCGAGTGTGTATCCGATACCAGAAATAAACTGGAACGGATGTTCTACAGTTGCTTCTTCCAGCAATTCTTTCTTTCCGTCAGCAATAGCATACAGACGGTATGCTACGGTGATGTATTTATTTTCCATACTTCAAATAAATGTGTTTATAATGATTGAATTTTCGCCAAAGGTACGAATAAAAAATGATTTATTGAAAGGGGGATTTCTTCTTTCTGTTAGTATTTTTACAAATGAAAGCGGCAATAAAGACTATATAAAAAGAATTTGGATATAAAACAAGCCTCTGAACTTACTAATGATTATTTTTTATTGAAAATTTCTTTCATTTTATTTGTTTGTTCCGAAAAAGCCTTTACCTTTGCAGACGTAAAACAAAGCAAGATAACATGAAAGTGATAACTGATATACGAATTAACTTGGCAGTCCTGCATATTATTCGCGTCGTGGTGAAAGAACCAAGAGGTGAGTAAAGTTTTCGTGTATACAGTTCACATAAGGAAATATGTATGGAAGCCTTTCTCGCCAGTGTTGAGAAAGGCTTTTTACTTAATGAAAAGGAGATAAATGTAATGAAACATCAGTTACGCAGTTCGATGAGTACCGAAGGTCGCCGTATGGCAGGAGCAAGAGCCTTATGGGTAGCCAACGGTATGAAGAAGGAAATGTTTGGGAAGCCCATTATAGCTATCGTAAATTCGTTTACGCAGTTCGTGCCGGGACATACACATTTACACGAAATAGGCCAGCAGGTAAAAGCTGAAATCGAGAAATTAGGATGCTTTGCTGCTGAATTTAATACCATTGCCATTGACGATGGCATTGCCATGGGGCACGATGGAATGTTGTATTCTTTGCCTTCCCGTGACATCATAGCCGACAGTGTGGAATATATGGTGAATGCCCATAAGGCAGATGCGATGGTCTGCATTTCGAATTGTGACAAGATTACTCCGGGAATGCTTATGGCGGCAATGCGACTGAATATCCCTACTGTATTTGTTTCCGGCGGTCCGATGGAAGCTGGAGAGTGGGGAGGCATGCAGCTCGATTTGATCGATGCCATGATCAAATCGGCCGATCCGACTGTCAGCGACGAGGATGTGGCTGAAATTGAATGTCATGCTTGTCCCGGATGCGGTAGTTGCTCGGGAATGTTCACGGCAAATTCCATGAACTGCCTGAACGAAGCCATCGGATTAGCCTTGCCGGGAAACGGAACAATTGTGGCTACGCATGAAAACCGTAAGCGTTTGTTTCGGGATGCTGCCGAACTGATTGTGAAAAATGCCTATAAATATTACGAAGAAGGTGATGATAGCGTATTGCCGCGCAGTATCGCTACCCGTCAGGCCTTCCTGAATGCCATGACACTGGATATTGCAATGGGAGGTTCTACCAACACCGTATTGCATTTGTTGGCGGTTGCTCATGAAGCAGAAGTCGATTTCAAGATGGATGACATTGATATGTTGTCACGTCGGGTACCTTGTTTGTGTAAAGTCGCTCCCAACACTCAGAAGTATCACATTCAGGATGTCAATCGTGCCGGCGGTATCCTTAATATATTAGGAGAACTTGCAAAGGGAGGACTGCTCGATACTACCGTACACCGAGTCGATGGTTCCACATTAGGAGAGGCAATTGCCAAATATAATATCTGTAAACCGGATGTAGATGCTGAGGCTATGCGTATTTATACAAGTGCGCCGGGCGGTAAATTCAATATCCAGTTAGGCTCTCAGAACAACACGTATAAAGAACTTGATACAGATCGTGCTACCGGTTGCATCCGCGATTTGCAGCATGCGTACAGCAAAGACGGAGGATTGGCTGTACTGAAAGGAAACATTGCGCAAGATGGTTGTGTGGTAAAGACTGCCGGAGTAGACGAAAGCATCTGGAAGTTCTCTGGTCCTGCCAAAGTGTTCGATTCACAGGAATCGGCATGCGAAGGTATTCTTGGCGGCAAAGTTGTGAGCGGAGATGTAGTCGTCATTACTCACGAAGGTCCGAAAGGTGGACCGGGCATGCAGGAAATGCTTTATCCTACTTCGTATATCAAGTCAAAACATTTGGGAAAAGAATGTGCCTTGATTACAGATGGCCGGTTTAGTGGAGGTACTTCCGGCCTGAGTATCGGACATATTTCTCCCGAAGCTGCAGCCGGCGGAAATATCGGTAAGATAGTAGACGGAGATATTATTGAGATTGATATACCAAACCGTACGATAAACGTGAAACTCACCGACGAGGAACTGGCAGCACGCCCCATGACACCTGTAACTCGTAACCGTCAGGTGTCGAAGGCATTGCGAGCTTATGCCAGTATGGTAAGCTCAGCCGATAAGGGTGGAGTAAGAATTGTATAAGGAACTATTTATTCTTCATTTTGATTTATGGCTAAAGAAAGAATTACAGGGTCGGAAGCATTGATGCGTTCATTGGAGCATGAAGGGGTAAAGACTCTTTTCGGTTATCCGGGAGGAGCTATCATGCCTGTATTCGATGCATTGTACGACCACAGAGATAAATTGAACCATATACTGGTTCGTCACGAACAAGGAGCGGCTCATGCTGCTCAAGGATTTGCCCGAGTTTCGGGAGAAGTTGGAGTTTGTCTGGTAACCAGCGGACCAGGAGCTACAAATACCATTACAGGTGTGGCCGATGCCATGATAGACAGTACGCCTATTGTTGTCATCGCAGGGCAGGTAGGTGCCAGTCTGTTGGGAACGGATGCCTTTCAGGAAGTCGATCTGGTGGGCATTACGCAGCCAATTTCGAAATGGAGTTATCAGATACGTCGTGCGGAAGATGTTGCATGGGCGGTTTCACGTGCCTTTTATATCGCACGAAGCGGACGTCCCGGACCGGTGGTTCTCGACTTTGCCAAGAACGCACAAGTCGAAATGACCGATTACGAGCCGGTAGATGTTGACTTTATCCGCAGTTATGATCCCGATCCGGAAACGGATATGGACGAAATAGATAAGGCGGCAGAATTGATAAACAATGCTCAACGTCCCTTGGTACTGGTCGGTCAGGGTGTAGAACTGGGCGGTGCGCAGGAAGAATTGCGTAAGTTCGTCGAAAAGGCTGATATGCCTTGTGGATGCACTTTGCTGGGACTTTCGGCACTTCCTTCCGGTCATCCGCTGAATAAGGGTATGTTGGGTATGCACGGAAATCTTGGTCCGAACGTCAAGACCAACGAATGTGATGTGCTCATTGCGGTAGGAATGCGTTTCGACGACCGTGTAACCGGTGATTTATCCACCTATGCCCGTCAGGCAAAAGTCATTCATCTGGATGTCGATCCTTCTGAGATTGGTAAGAATGTACCGGTAGATGTCCCTGTTTTGGGAAATTGTAAACGTACATTGTCCATGCTTACCGAACGGATACACCCTCAGAAACATACCGAATGGATTGCCAGTTTCCAGCCCTATGAGGAGAAAGAATATACTCAGGTTATAAAGCCTGAAGTTTATCCGACGGAAGGTCCTTTAAATATGGGTGAAGTCGTTCATGCAGTAAGCGAAGCTACGAACAACGAAGCGATACTGGTGACAGATGTCGGTCAGAACCAAATGTTAGCTTGCCGCTACTTTAAGTTTACCAAGAACCGCAGCCTTGTAACTTCGGGAGGTATGGGAACAATGGGATTCTGCCTGCCGGCCGCTATCGGTGCTACCTTCGGGTGTCCCGGACGTACGGTCTGCGCATTTATGGGAGACGGAGGTTTGCAGATGACCATGCAGGAACTGGGTACGATAATGGAGCAGAAATCGCCGGTAAAGATTATTTTGATGAATAACAATTTCCTGGGCAATGTCCGCCAGTGGCAGGCTATGTTCTTCAGACACCGCTATTCGTTTACCCCGATGATGAACCCCGACTACATGCAGATTGCTTCGGCGTATGGTATTCCTTCCCGCAGAGTAATGGACCGTTCCGAGTTGAACGACGCCATTCGTGAGATGCTGGAAACCGACGGACCGTTCCTGCTGGAAACCTGTGTGGTGGAAGAAGGAAAGGTATTGCCGATGACTCCTCCGGGAAGTCCCGTAAACTATATGCTGTTGGACTGTTAATTAAGAGTAACTATGGATAATAAGACATTATATACGATAATCGTTCATTCGGAAAACATAGCCGGTTTGTTGAATCAGGTAACGGCTGTGTTTACACGCCGCCAGATAAACATCGAAAGTCTGAACGTGTCTGCTTCTTCCATTAAAGGAGTACATAAGTATACCATTACTTGCTGGACTACTCCTGATATCATAGAGAAACTGGTACGTCAGATAGAAAAGAAAATGGACGTGATACAGGCACATTACTTTACCGACAAGGAAATCTTCCAGCGTGAGGTAGCCATGTATAAAGTTTCCACACCCGAGTTTCAGGCAACGGCAGAACCTTCGAAGGTTGTACGTCGCTATGGGGCACATATTGTAGAAGTAAATCCTACATTCTCTGTTGTAGAGATGACGGGCATGAGCGACGATATTACGAGTTTGTATCAGGAACTGAAAAATCTGAACTGTGTATTGCAGTTTGTCCGTTCCGGAAGAATTGCAATTTCGACCAGTTGTTTTGAGCGTGTTAACGAGTACTTGGCACACCGGGAAGAACGATATAGAAACGAAAAACAATAAAGAAGGTTATGAGTGAGGATAATAAAGTTAGTACCTACCCGTTTGTTGCAGAACCGTTCCACGTAGATTTTACGGAAAAACTTACGATGGGCGTATTGGGCAACCACCTGTTGAACTGTGCAGGCTTTCATGCTGCGGAACGTGGCTTCGGCATTGCTACCCTGAACGAGAACCATTATACATGGGTACTTTCACGTCTGGCGGTGGAAATGGAGGAAATGCCCCGTGCATACGAGAAGTTCAGCATCCAGACGTGGGTGGAAAATGTATATCGTCTGTTCACCGACCGTAATTTTGCTATCCTGAATCAGGACGGTAAACCGATAGGGTATGCACGTTCCATCTGGGCAATGATCAGCATGGAAACCCGTAAGCCTGCCGACCTGCTTGCACTGCATGGAGGAAAGATAATCGACTATATTTGTAAGAAGGAGTGTCCCATTGCCAAGGCAGGCCGTGTAAAGGTGACAGAGCAGGTTCCATGTTCCGAATACCTGGTGAAATACAGTGACATTGACCTCAACGGTCACGTCAACAGCATCAAGTATATTGAACATGCACTCGATTTGTTCCCACTCGAAATGTTTCGCAATAAATCCATCCGCCGCTTTGAAGTGGCATACGTTGCCGAAAGCTATTACGGCGACAAGCTGAGCTTCTACCGTGAGCAGGTGGGCGAAAATGAATTTGATATAGAAATAAAAAAGAATGGCACGGAAGTTGTCGTTCGTTGTAAAGTGATATTTAACTGATTTTTTAATAAAAAGATTGTATTATGGCACAAATGAATTTTGGCGGCGTTACTGAAAATGTAGTAATCCGCGATGAGTTCCCCTTGGAAAAAGCACGTGAGGTATTGAAAAACGAAACAATAGCTGTCATCGGTTATGGTGTACAGGGCCCCGGACAGTCACTGAATCTGCGTGATAACGGTTTCAACGTAATCGTAGGACAGCGTCAGGGCAAGACATACGAAAAGGCTGTTGCCGACGGTTGGGTACCGGGCGAAACCTTGTTCAGCATCGAAGAAGCTTGCAAGAGAGGTACTATTATCATGTGTCTGTTGTCGGATGCTGCCGTTATTTCTGTATGGCCTACCATCAAACCTCATCTGACTGCTGGCAAAGCATTGTATTTTTCTCACGGATTTGCTATTACATGGAACGACCGTACCGGTGTGGTTCCTCCTAAAGATATCGATGTTATCATGGTTGCTCCTAAAGGTTCGGGTACATCTTTGCGTACCATGTTCCTCGAAGGACGTGGCTTGAACTCATCGTACGCTATCTATCAGGATGCTACCGGAAAGGCTTACGAACGTACTATTGCACTGGGTATCGGTATCGGCTCAGGTTACTTGTTCGAAACAACCTTCCAGCGTGAAGCTACATCCGATTTGACAGGTGAACGTGGTACACTGATGGGTGCTATCCAGGGCTTGCTGCTGGCACAATATGAAACATTGCGTGAACACGGACACTCACCTTCGGAAGCATTCAACGAAACAGTTGAGGAACTTACTCAGTCATTGATGCCGCTGTTCGCAGCAAAAGGTATGGACTGGATGTACGCTAACTGTTCTACAACTGCTCAGCGTGGTGCTTTGGACTGGATGACTCCGTTCCACGATGCTACCAAACCGGTATTCGAAAAACTGTACAAATCAGTTGCCGAAGGCCATGAAGCACAGCGTTCTATCGACTCAAACTCTCAGCCGGATTATCGTGATAAACTGAATGAAGAACTTCGTCAGTTGCGTGAAAGCGAAATGTGGCAGACAGCTGTAACCGTTCGTAAACTTCGTCCGGAAAACAACTGATAAACCACTTTCCAGATAAATAAGAAAAGCTCCTTTCGCAGTGAATACGCTGCCGGAAGGAGCTTTTCTTGTATCAGGGTGCAGGCATCTGCCGGACGCGGCATGATTCGTTATGACACTGCATATATAAATATCCTTTTCAGCTGCTGTATGCATTTTCTCCGGCATGTTGAGAATGAGGCATCTGCGTCTTTTTCTGGAAACCTCTGCATGTCCGGATTATTTTTTGTACAAAAACAAAAATCTTTTGTACAAATTTTCGGAAAACGTCCCGACGTTTTTTCTGAGAGCCGCCGGACTTTCTTTCCATACATCCCCATATCAGTGTCAAAACTTGTAACATCATGCGAAACGTAAACAGATTATGACAGGAAATTCACGTTAAAAAAGTAATTATTTATCCGTCAATCGGAATAAAATCGTTATTTTTGAGTACGACTTAATTTATCTTTACAATACAAACTACTGAGTTATGAAAACAGAATTTTTACAGATGATCAAGACACGGCGCAGTTGCCGTAAATATAAAGCAGAACAAATTACCGATGAAGAACTGAAGGCTGTGCTCGAAGCGGGTACGTATGCACCTACTTCACGAGGCATGCAGGCTCCTTACATCGTAGCCGTACAGAATGAGGCCCAGCGCAGACAGTTGGCCGAAATGAATGCCTGTGTCATGGGCGTGACCTCCAATCCGTATTACGATGCTCCCACGTATGTGCTGGTACTTGTTCCGGGCGACGCTAACAACCCCGTACAAGACGGTAGTTGCGTGCTTGAAAATATGATGCTTGCAGCCCATGCACTGGGATTGGGCAGTTGCTGGATTCACCGTGAGCGCGAAATGTTCGCTACTCCCGAAGGAAAGGAACTGATGAAGTCGTGGGGACTTCCCGACGGCCTGATAGGAATCGGAGCGCTGGCATTAGGATATCCGGAAGGAGAACCGGCACAGCCCAAACCACGTAAGCCCGATTACTACCGGATTATTAAATAAAAAGGAAACCTGAACGTATGGCAGACGGAAAATATCATGTAGGATTCGCCCTGAGCGGAGGATTTATTCGGGGAATTGCCCATCTGGGTATGTTGCAGGCACTGTTCGAGCATAACATCCGTCCCGATATCCTGTCGGGTACCAGTGCGGGTGCTATCGTCAGTGTCTTCATAGCCGACGGCAGGCAGCCCTTTGAGATTATGGAAATGTTTTCCGACCGTTCGTTTACGGAACTCGCCAAGATCCGTCCGGGTAAGGAAAGTTTGTTCCAGATGGATTATTTTATCGATTTCATGAGGAGTAATCTGCGGACGCGCAACCTGGAGGATCTCGAAATACCTGTCGTTGTGACGGCTACCGATTTCGATCATGGTTGTTCTGTCCACTTCACGCGTGGGGAGATAGCCCGCCGTGTGGCAGCCTCGTGCTGCATTCCCGTGCTGTTTGCACCAGTCAAGATAAGAGGCGTTTATTATGTCGATGGGGGAGTTTTCATGAATATTCCCGTTACCCCGATACGTGATTTGTGCGACAAAGTGCTGGCACTGAATGTTTATAAGCTCGTGGCCGATGCATATAGCAAGAATCTGGCGGCCATAGCTCTCAGAGCGTACCACTTCATGTTTCAGGCAAATACGTTTACCGAACTGGAAAAGGCAGACTTGATTATCGCTCCCGACGGTCTGGGAGCGTACTCTAACTACGAACTGGAAAAAGCGGAAGAAATTTTCAGTACAGGGTATTTTGAGGCATCTCGGGTGCTGGAGGAACTGGAAGAAGACGAAAAAGAACGGTATTTCTCGTTCAGGTAAAAAAGAAGAATGTCAAAAAATGCAATAATGACTATGGAACAAAATGAAAAAATGATTATTTATCAGGTCTTTACCCGTTTGTTCGGCAATAACGAAGTAAACAATGTATACAATGGAAGCTTGCAGGAGAACGGATGTGGTAAAATGGATGATTTTACAAACAAGGCTCTGCATGAGATAAAGAAACTGGGCGCTACACATATCTGGTACACAGGCGTGATTGCTCATGCTTCCCAAACAGACTATTCTGCATATAATATTCCCCGAAATCACCCTTCAGTGGTAAAAGGAAAGGCTGGTTCGCCTTATGCCATCCGCGATTATTATGATATCGATCCCGATCTGGCTGTCAACGTAGACCATCGCATGAAAGAGTTCGAAGCACTGGTCAAAAGTACGCACAGCAACGGGCTGAAGGTGATTATTGATTTCGTACCCAATCACGTTGCCCGTCAGTATCACTCCATTGCCAAGCCTGCGGGTGTGAAAGACCTGGGCGAAGACGATGACAATACAAAGGCTTTTGATGTAAACAATAACTTCTATTACATACCGGGTACCCGGCTGGAAGGTGAAATAGACTTTTATAATGAACAGGCGGGCACCTACGAAGAAATGCCTGCCAAGGCTACCGGCAACAATCGTTTCGATGCTTATCCGAACAAAACCGACTGGTATGAAACGGTGAAGCTGAATTATGGGGTAGACTATATGGGAAATACGGGAAATCACTTCTCACCGATTCCTGATACCTGGAACAAAATGAAGGATATCCTGCTCTTCTGGGCCTCCAAAGGCATAGACGGTTTCCGTTGCGACATGGCGGAAATGGTACCGTGCGAGTTCTGGGGCTGGGTTATTCCTCAGGTAAAAAAGCTGCATCCGGAACTGATTTTCATAGCCGAAGTCTATAATCCGAATGAATACCGTAACTATATCTTCAACGGACATTTCGATTACCTGTACGATAAGGTAGGGCTGTACGATACTCTTCGTGCCGTAATATGTGGTTACGGTTCGGCTACGGCTATCACTGGCTGCTGGCAGAGTGTGAACGACATCCAGTCGCACATGTTGAACTTCCTTGAGAACCACGACGAACAGCGCATCGCTTCCGATTTCTTTGCTGGCGATGCCCGTAAGGCACTGCCGGCATTACTGGTTTCGGCTTGCATGAACACCAATCCGATGATGATTTACTTCGGACAAGAACTGGGCGAGGAAGGAATGGACAGCGAGGGATTCAGCGGACGCGACGGACGTACTACCATCTTCGATTACTGGAGTGTAGACAGCATCCGACGCTGGTGCAATCACGGGCGCTATAATCTTCACCTGCTGAATGACCAGGAGAAAGAGCTTCGACGGTTTTATTACCATGTTCTGAACTTGTGTAATGAGGAAAAGGCCATCTCGCAAGGTGAATTCTTCGACTTGATGTATGCCAATCAGGGAAACTGGCTGATGAATGAACATCGTCAGTTTGCGTTCCTCCGCAAGCATGCCAACGAAGTGTTGCTGATACTTGTCAATTTCGATGAGATGCCGATGCATGTTTCGGTCAATGTTCCACGTCATGCGTTTGAGTATTTGCAGATGCCTGAAAGCGAAAACGTGCAGATTGTGGATTTGCTGACGGGAGAAAAAGAAACCATCTCCTTTACAAGTGTGAAGCCGGTAGCCGTTGAACTGCCGGGTTGGGGTGGAAAGATCTTGAAAATGACAATCTGACCTGAAGGCTTGATATAAGTTTGAAGACGGCACCATAGGATATCTCCGGTAGAACTGATATCTTATGGTGCCGTCTGTATTTCCTCTAAATGCTTGCTGTCATTGTTTCTTATTCCGATTTTACTTCATCATCACCGTCGGCTAGTGGGGTATATACCGCTTTGGGCTGAGGGATGCTGAAGCTGGCATTGGCAAAAAGTTCGGCTAGTCCGGAAATCTGTTTCAGGCGCAGCAACTCATCGCGGTCCATTCCTATGTTTTTCATAATCCATTGGTCGGACATTCCAGCCTTATCCAGTTCGGCAACGATGTTCGACATCAGCTCGATGTTGTGCGTACCTCGTGCACGATTGTGCCGAATGGTAGAACCAATGCGGTTGGATAAATCTTTGTCTATGACGACAACCGGAAGCAATCCTTTCTCTCGCTGATAGATACGCTTCGATGTTTTTAGAACAGTATATCGGTGAAATCCGTCTACCAGGATATATTTATCTTGTGTCTTGTCGTAGTAGCATACGCAGGGCATGGTAAATCCATCTTCCCAAATGGACAATTCCAGTAGTTTCATTTCAGGAGGAGCGACTACATTGGGGTTGTAATTATTTGCTACTACTTTCTCAACAGGTACAGCCCGTACGTCATAGACGGGACTTTTGTAATCATCGTTTGTCATCGCCAAATATTTTTGTAATTTTCCATAATTTGATTCTTCTTACTGATTTCCTCTTTGGTAGGGGAGAATCCCATATATTTACAGGCATGATCGTTGCGAAGGATACAGATACACATCCGCTTGTAGGTAGGAATTTCCCTGAATTCGGGAATATCAATGTCTTCCTGATACTCCATTTTAACAGGATGCTTGTGAGTCCGGTAGTTACTTTTGTCTACAATTTCTATGGGAATCTTTGCGTCAATCAACTTTTGAATAACATCGTCGCTGAGACAGCCTCCTTTTGTTCTCCAGAACTTGATGCTGACATTCAGGCGTCGCAGGTAACCGTTACGTGTTTCTTCGGGGAGTGTAGAGAGTAAAAAGTACATGAATGATTTCCATGTATATCCTTCAGGCAATTTTATTTTGTGCCTTGCTGTGGCATGTGTACTTCCATAAATTGCAGAAAAGTTAACTCCGTTTACACGTCCTATCATTTTTCCCCACGTGTCAGGGTCTATTGCTTTGTAAAGTGCCAGGCTTTCTATCGCTTCACTGATAAAAGGACTGGCCACCCGCTGTCGTTCCAGATTGACTCCTGCTTTGTAATAGAGGTCATACAACGGATTATAATCCCATTTAAACTTACCGTTCGCCGTCCATACATCCGTTGTCCGCCAGTCATATATGGGATAAGCGTTGTAAATATCATTTCCTATTTTTGAAGTCCATATATACTTGTGGTACAAGACATTTTTGGGAACCTGAAAGATACAGCGCCAGCGGTTGAAACTTTCTTGTGTTCGTATTCCTACTAAACAACAGGTTCGTATCGCTTTTTTTTTCTTATGCAGCCATTGTGCGAAATACAGTTGGAAATCGTAATCCCAGGTTTCTGGCTTCAATTCCGGAAAGTCTTTAATTGTCATGGCATTTTTAGGCATTTGCCGAACCCATGCATCCTTCATTTTTTCATCCCACGGACGCCAGTAGGATTGGTACATGGAGGTGGAAGTTGCAACTCGGAAAGGTAAGCAAATACGATAGATGTCGAGCACATCCTTGTTTTTCTCCAAAATCTGGTCGACAAAATCGATGGTCATTTTGTATTGTATTTCATAATCCATGTGAAATACGCCTATTTTACGTTTCAGGTTATTCCGCCGGATGTAATCAATACACAGGTTTAGCAGGACACCACTGTCTTTCCCTCCCGAGAAAGATACGTAGATATTATCAAATTCATCGAATATTACTCGTAAACGTTCCTGAGCCAATTCGTAAACGTTCTTTGACTCTTGGGTTATTTCTTTCATGAGACCTTTTGCATTTTAATGTATAGTTTCCATGTTTTTGTTATTTCAAATCCCTTGCTCACAAACAAATCTTTGTGAAGAGTCTGCACTACAGCCACCAAGGGCTGTGTGCTTTCCTCTTCATCAGTTAGGACTGCATCCAGCAGAGCCTCCAATATCGCATCGTGATTCTCTGCCTTAGCATAATAATTATTGATGATATGTTCGTTCTTACGCAAGTTCAGTGGTATGAAGCCTGTTACTTTGTGTTTTTCTATTGCAATATACCACACAAATTGTTCTCCGGTTTTAAATGGATAACCATTGTTATATTGCAAAATTTGAGGATCCATGACCAAAGGACCTACTAGTTGGTATAATTGTTTGTCTGTTCCTTGTAATTTAAGTATTTGTATCATTGGTAATTATTTATGCGTACCAAGCAAAGATACTTAAAAAAGATCATACTTACAATTTCTTATCTGAAATCAGTCGCGCGATACGTGTTTTGCTTTGAGCTCCTTTGGTGAGGAGATAAACATGTTTGTATGCGTCACGATTCAGTTCTGTAGGTGAACCGTTTATCAGGATGATATTGCGATCGTTGGCAAATTTCAGGATACCGTTTACGTTGTTTGGGTGCAGTTTACCAATTTCGTCCATCATGCAATGCAGCTTGAAGTCCTTGAATTTCTGCGAAGCACTTTCCTTGAATACGTACAGCAACATGATGTTTATCATGGCTTTCACCAGAATGTCCGTACCTTCCGAGCCTACATTCGAGAGTTTCTCCACGAAACCGGTATCGTTGTTGTTTTCTACAATGCGGAAACGAAGTTCGAATGAATCGTACAACCGGATTTTATCGTAGCGGTAAGCATGCATTTCTTTGATGAAATCACGCAGTAAAGCGATGGCTTCCTGTTTGACCAGTTGCTCGTTTTCACTCGAGAATAGGTTTGTCCCCGGCGCAAGGTCGTAAGCATGTTCGTTGTAATACTTCTGTATTGCTCGTAAAGAGTTTACTACACGATTGCTGCTTTCCTCTACCTTCATCTCAATTCGTTGGATAACTCCGACAAAATTGCAGGTCTGGAAACCTTTATTTACCTTGTTAATCAAATCGTGGATGTCGCTTTCCGAAGCAGTCAGCATTGAGGTATCCATGCTGATACGCTTGAATGTATCGGAGTGTTCGTTGTTGATGCGACGAATAAATTGGCTTATTCTATTTTCTTCCACGAAATCATGCAACTCTTCGGCAAAGCGGCTATATTCCCGATCCTCGTTAAACTTGGTCTTGAACTTGAACGTATTGTCCTCCTTAAAGTGATTAGTAAATAAATTTACCTCCTTTCGTAGATCGCTTTGTAATGAAGTATATTGGCTTTGCATACGTCCCAGCTCATCTATCAGCTCAATACAGTTTTTCTGTACGGCGAGTGCATTTTCGGAACAATTTTCCAATCGGAAAATATCCTGATAAGGCTTGTACCATTCGTAGGCAGAGATTTTTTCATACGCTTCCAGATTATTGGAGAAAGTACGTACATTGTCCTCCGCTTCATTTAACGACTTGGAGAGTTTGTCTATTTCTCCCTGCAAACTGCTTATCTCCTTGCGTAATGTTTCTTTTTCATTGTCGAGCAAACGTTTCTGTTCTTCATATTCATGTTTCCATTCTGGAATATGATCGATCAAGTCACGTTTATCTTTCTGATATTCGATGAGCAACGTAGCATGGTCCTTGATAAACAATAATTCCTGCTCAATGTCCAGCAACTGCTTGGCAATGTCTTGCAGACGTTCAGTATCGGCTCCTTGTTTGTGAAGCTCCTTCTGCATGTCGTTCTCATAATCTGTCTTGACCGATGCGATACGTTTCTGCTCTTCCTGCTCTTCTTGCTGTATGGTATCTACCTGTTTTTTCTTTTCGTTTGTCAGATTGTGCTGAAGTTCGCTCCATTCCTGTTTCAGAGTGTTCAGTTTCTCCGCTTTTTCTTTATTCAGGTTGTTCAGTTTTGCCTCTATCTGTTTCAGTTCGGAGTGAGCCTGTGCTTTCTGGTTTTCCAGCTCATGCATTTTCCGTTCTCTCTCTGCTTCGGCCTTTTTCTTCCAGTCTTCCAGGTCGAGCATATCTTGTTGATACTGCCGTTCCAGTTTCTCCAGTTCATACTCTTGTACAGAAATTACATCCTTCTGCTCTTTAATCTTCGGCTGATATTTGTTTTTCAGTGCTTCTTCCAGCTCTTCCTTGGCTATTTGCAGACGAGTGATTTCGGAAGCAATCTCTTCCAGTCGGCGTGCTCCGGTTTCCTTTTCTTTCTGATAATCGTTGATTGACTTGATATGACGGTCTATTCCAGCCAGGTTGATGGAGATGCCATAGAAAGACTCTCCGTTATCGTGTAACTGAGGCGATAAGCCTGTCTGCCAGAGAATAGATTCGTCACACAACTTACCAATGTTTTCCTCCCATCCCGGCTTGTTGTCCTTCAGCCAGCCCTGCAACGTATTGCGGCTGTTCTGCAAGAAAGTTTCCAGTTCGTCGACACGCAGTTTCAACTGCTGCTGCTCTGCTTGCAGGCGAGTGAGGGCATCATCTTTTTCTTTCATGCCACGCTGTAATTCGTCTTCCCACTTCAAGGTTATCTCCTTGATGATGAGCTGGGCATTGTCGATACGGTTTTTCTTGCTCATGTGCATGCCCGTATACGACTGTATGCGATGTTTCAGTTCTTCCTGTTCGGCTTCGAAGAAAACTTCCTTGCGGCAAAGCTGCATCTGATAGTCGATAGCCGTCAGTGCACTTTGCTTTTCACTTCTCTCCGGATGCAGTTGCTGCGAGAGCTGTTCGTATTCCTGATACAAAGCCTCTGTAGCAGTTTCATGGCGTCGGCGTCCCTCTTCGATACGTACATTGTAAGTACTGTTCAGTTCATCCAGTTGCTTGAGCTTTGCCTCGTGAATCTTATTCCATTGCTCGTCGAGACTTTGGATAAGCGACTTATATTTTGTCGATATTTCCGTGTACTGAGAAGTCAGGATGCGCTGTTCCTCCTGCAACCCGTTGCGACGGTTTTTCCATTCCTCCTTTCGGGCAGACCGTTCCATAACCTGCTCTATCTGCTGGCGGGCATATTCTTTTTCCTTGCTCTGTGCCTTCTGCAATTCATTGTTCAGCACGGCAATTGTTTCCTGCAACTTGTCGCAACGCTGACGTGACTGCTCTTGCAGTTCCTGACGGCGCCCGATCAGCTTGCCTCGTTCGTTTTCGGTATGCTCTTTCTTCTCCTGCCACTGAGGAAGTATCTCCTTTGCCTTGAGGTAAGCGGCCACTAGTTCACGGCAACTTTGGGCCAGTGCGGTCCGCTGTTTCGAAATCTGTACCGAGAGTGAAGTGATTTCTTTTGCCTGTTTTTGCGTTTCCCGTTTCTGGAACTCCTCGATGTCTTGCAAGCGGATCTCAAAGTTTTTCAGGTGTTCCTTATAACTATTCAGGTCGATGGCCGTTTCATCTTCGTTGATAGATGAGATGATAGTCTTCTTGATGAACTCTGCGTCGAGCTTGGAGTTCAGCAACACATTCTGAATGGTACGTGGAATGTTCTGGTACTGCTTGCTTTCCATCAGCGAGTACTTCCTCATATCGGGAGCCACTCCGTTTCCGTAAAGAATGTTCCGATACTCATCGAACGTATAGATGATGCGTGAATAATCCACGTTCAACTGGTCGAGCTGCATACGTATGTGGTCGGCTCCGGTATAAGCCGTGCGTGTTTCCGGATCGATGAAAAACTCTTTCCGGTAGGGAGAGTCGATAAAACGGTAGCTTACACGGTTCATCGACTTGAAACTGAGAATGCAGAACGCACCGTTTTCGGTAGCCACTTCGTAAACGATGTACGAGTTGGCATAAGGGAAATAATACTCCGTGTAGCTTTGTTTCTCTACCGGAATGCCCAGTTTCTGCGTATCGGCATTATAAAAGAAAAGGATGGAGCGAAGTACGGTACTTTTTCCCACACCTTGCGTTCCGATGAAATGGACGTTTCCGTCCAGGTAAATATCGTCGGCGTAAGGAATGTTCGCACTATTTATAAAGATAATTCTATTCAGATTTCTCATTGTCTTGGGTGTCGTCGTAAATGTTTATACTTTCAACCAGGCGCTCCAGGTAGTTCCAGGAGTTCATTACCTTGTATGTATTGGTCTTTTCATTCTCCAGTTCCAGAAAGGAATCACGCGTAAGCTGGCGTATCATGTTTTCCAGCACTTCCTTGCGTACATTCTTGTCGGAGAAATGTTTGCGGATGCCGTCCAGCTTGTTCTGTAGCATCACGTTGATGTTTGCTTCTACCAATATCTGCTCGGGCTGGAAACGATGTCCCGGACCGAACGTTTCGTCGTATGTCTTGAACAGATCGAGCACATCAATCCAGTAGTAAGCACGCAGAATTTTCTGTTCAAGCGTGACACGCGGTTCGATGCGTGAAAAGTAAAAGTATTCATTGCCCCGTTCCAGAGTATATCCTATCTGGGCAAAATAAACAGACAATGCTTCAAAGTCATCGTCTATCATATCGTACAAGTTGCGTATATCTTCGTTGGTACTGTTCGAACTGATGAACTGTCCCTTTTGCAGGTAATCGAAAATAGCAGCCGTATGATCGGGTATTCTTATATTTAGTTCCATAGTCTTGTTTTATTCTTTGCAGACATGCTTTATATATGCTTTAATAAAACGGTGTAACTTATTTATTATAAGCTATATATCGGTTTATAATATCGGATAGATACGAGCATATTCATAACTCTTGTACACGCCGAAGTCGTCCGTGATGCGGAACTGAGATTCGTAAAGCGATACAATCTGGCAAAACAGCGTGGTACGTTCTTCCTCGCTCACCTCCCTGTGAAACGCATAGCGCATGAGGAACGAAAACAAATCCTCCGGTTCGGCCGTAGGATCCTTCCATACGGCTTCGGTCTGTGCCTGAATATAGTCGCCCATTGTTTCTTCCAGGTTGATGCTTTCCTGATACATGGCTTGCGAAGTCAGGTCTTCTTCACTGAAAGCCCCAGCCTCATTGCTGCGTATCGTTTCCCGGTACTGAAGATTCTTTATCACCTTCAGGATGATGGGACGCGCCTCGTCCGAGTTCAGGTAATTGATAGATAGCTTGAACGATACGGGCGCCGCACCTTCCAGCAGCACAGAGTGTTCATTTTCCAGCACCTCGGCCAGGTTACTTTTGGCGCGCAGTTCAAACTGGTCTTGCAGGTATTTTACCCGGCGTATCTTTTCCACCAGAATAATCTGGCTTTTAATCTGGTTCAGGTAATTGATGATATCCTGCTGGGCACGGATTAGACTGTGGGCCGAAAGCTGAAGTTCCCGGCGCAGCTCCAGCAGAATACGGCTTAGTTCCTCATCGGTAGCCTGCTGGAAGAACAGTCGTTCCTCATGCAATATCAGGTTTTCCGTCGTGTCAATCAGTTGCTGGATATTGATTCGTTTCTTGTCGAGATTTTCCAGCTTGGCAATTTTTATCTGATACGTCGGTTCATGCTTGAAAGCATGGTCGATGTTGGTTTGCAGGTTCATGATGTTTCGGATGGTCGTGCGCGCTATTTTCTGAAACGTAATCTTGATGTTCCTTACATAGCTGGCCTTTCGTGAAGGAATCTGCTCCTTTAGGTAATAATCCATCAGTTCGTGGAGATATTCTATGTTCTCGTCTATGATGGAAGTATTGATTTCTTCGTTCGCTTCGAGCAGGAGTTCGAAGAAATCCATGAAGCGTGCGTCCAGTTCCACAAAATTACCATTCTGGTGAATAACCTCTTTTTCGATGAGCAGTTTCAGGCGGTTTTCGTCATCTTTCAGCAGAGCCAGTGCATCGGAATATCTGAAGCTGAGTATTTTTCTTTTCTCGAACATTTCCGTCAGCAGTCCTCTTGCTGCGGCGACGGTATTTATTATTTCGTGTATCGAACGGAATATGTACATAATACGTATAAAAAATCCTCGCAAAGTTATAGCTTGGCGAGGATTTTTCCTAATTTTTAGCGCTTGTTTGAGCCCTTTCCGGCTGAAAATTCACCTGAATATTCGTCCGTAGCCCCTCCGTCGTAGGAGGAAATGATGCTGTTTCCCGGTAGCTCAGGCTCTATATCTATCCGGCGCTTTTAGAGAAGGGGAGCCCCGAAAGGGCTTGGGTTTTCTTCAATCCACCACTGGAAACTCGATTGTTTCATTGGCTTCGTTCCAGTTTTCAATTGTGAATTTTCCGGAACTCCCCCCTGCAAAAATATCTCCGATAACGATATTTACCGTCAGACGCGTATTGGTTGTCAGGGTTGAAACCAGATTTTTCGACAATGTATGCACACTTCCGTCTTTCAGCGTAATGACCAGTGTGAGCAGAGGGTTAGGAGCAGAAGGGAACAACATGACCATTGCGTTGCTCATCTCGGTATTGTCGGTAGAGCGTACCAGATTGAACTGTACTGTTTTCGTCATATTGCTGGGTTCTGCCGTATACAAGTTCAGCTTTTCGGCTATTCCGCCGATCAGCACCTTCATATCGGTAATGTTTGAGTTGATGACTGCGTTGTTTTTAGCCTTGACGATTACCTTCAGTCCGGCTACTGCACGATTCATGTTTGCTTCCAGATCTTCCTGTCCGATGACTACTTCCTTGTTTACGTGTACCATGTCGTATACAGGAATGTACGTTGTATCCTGACTGTTCTTTCGTAGGCTGAAATACAACTGCGAAAGATCGGCTCCGAGGGTCAGTCCGGGTTCCACGATTGCCGGAGTTGTGTGGATGGGCTCTTCGTATTTGGGAGTTCCCCAGTATACTATGTTATAAGTACCCACCGGCAGTGAAACCTCACGGTTGTAATCTCCCGTAATGTTTCCGTCCAGAACGTTGTAGAAACCGTAAAATACGCTTAGCGTATTGTTTACGTAGTTTCCAAAGTAGATAGAGCTCCCTTCCAGACAAGGATAAGCTTCCACAATACCGGTGAGCGGACTCTGAGAGCCGTTCACGCGGGTATGTAATGTGGGAGTCACAAGGTTGGTTGATGATTTTGCGGGGAGACTGTAGCTGTCGTCCCTGCATGCTGTTGCAATTGTTAAAAGTGCAAGCGCTCCTAATGTGATTTTTTTCATAAGTAGTTTGTCTTTATAATAAACAATTAAAAGTAATAAAAGTTTTTTCGAAATGTAAGATTTTATCAGAAAAAAGTGAAAAATTTTTTTATGAGTCTGAGGACTGACCGAAAACAGGTTTTTAGCAGGGATCATATGACGTATCGCATGCCGGCATATATCAGATTCCTTCCCTCGGAAGATGCAGGTATTTCGTCGGATAGCGGCTGGATTCCGGATTATTTTTTGTACAAAAACTTAGAAAATTTGTACAAATTTTCAGAAAACGTCGAGACGTTTTTGGAAAAGCGAGGACAGCTTTTTCCAAAGTCCGGACATCCCTTTTTTGAAGTCTGGACAGAAGGGTACAAGTTCTTAATTAAAGAAAAACAACATACAGCGAAAAGCGAAAGATTGTATCTTTGTCGGGTAATTAGATAGAGTGTTTATGATGAAGAAACGTACAAAAGGGATATTGAAAATAGCCGGAATTTCTATCGGCTCACTGATTGCGGTTATCTTGATTGTGATTGCAATCGTAATAAATTTTGTGTTTACTCCTGCAAAACTTACTCCTGTGGTACTGAAAACGGCCAATCAGGCACTGAATGCCAAGCTCGAAATGAAGAGTGTAGAACTGACTTTCTTTTCTACTTTTCCTCGTTTCGGATTGAAGCTGGTGGACGGACATCTGGTGTCGAAGGCGCTGAATGATACGGCGTGGCAGAAGACTGATTCATTGCTTTCATTTGGAAAGTGCGTAGTTGTAATCAGTCCGCTGGATTATTTGATGAAACAGAAGATTACCTTGAATTATCTGGGGCTGGAGGATGCTTCGGTCTATGCTTACAAGAGCAGGGAGGGAGTAGCCAACTGGGATATTGTGGCTTCCGATACAACTGCGGTTGAAACCGATACAGCCTCGACCGATAAGCCTTTGTTGTCGGGAGGTATCGATATCCGCCGAGTGTCTATGAAACGTACAAATGTGATTTTTGATGACCGCGATACGAGGGTATATGCTCGTCTGACAAATGCATCACTGAATCTGACGGCATCTTTGCATAAAGAGCATTCTACATTGGGATTGAAGTTTGCGAACGACAATATACTTTTCTGGCAGGACGGACAGCTGCTGGTCAACAAGGTTGCTACGGAGCTGAAGACTTCCCTTGATCTGGACCGTCGTACGCGCACCCTTACGCTGAATGGTGCCAATATTTCGATAAATGGCATAACCTTCGATGTGAAGGGAACCTTGAAACGCGATACGGTACAGCGTGCCCTCAACGTGGATGTGACGTATGCCTTGCATGCTCCTTCGCTGGAAACCGTGCTGAACATGGTGCCCGAAAGTGTACTGAAACGTGAGGAGATGACGACGAAGGGCAGTGTGAAGATGGAGGGCGACGTGAAGGGATGGTACGGAAAGCAGCGGATGCCTGCCGTTACCCTGAAAGTGAAGATAGATAAGGTGTCGGCCAAGTACGACAAGCTACCGTACGGGATAGACGACTTTACGGCCGATTTTGATGCTTTTGTCGATCTGATGCGTGAGCAGCCTTCGTATGCTAATCTGAAGATTTTCCATTTTCAGGGAGCACATACAGATATTCTTGCCGATGCCAAGGTAACCGATTTGCTGGGGGACCCGGATATCACGTTCAATACGAAATCGAAAGCGGACCTTACGGCACTGGCGAAGACTTTTCCCTTGCAGGAAGGGGTGACGATAGGCGGAAGTCTGGATGCCGATCTGCACCTGAAGTGCCGGCTTTCTTCTATCAAAAAGCAGGATTTGGGACGTATCCGTATGGGCGGAAAGCTGGAGATGAAGGGCCTTTCACTGCGTGATACGAACAAGGATTTTGAGTTTACAAGCGATGCTTCTCTCAAATTCATAGGCAATGATAATTTGGCAGCTCATGCGGAGATCAACAAGCTCGTCTTGCGGTCTAAACTGGGCAACTCGAATGTGGAGAAACTTACGATGACGGTCAAGTCGACTAACCCGCAGGATACTACCCGCATAGCCGATATGGAGTGCAAGTTCTCGTTGAACCGATTGAAAGGTGGCATGGGCGATTCGCTTGCACTGTTCTGCCAGAAAGCTGATGCGACGGTACGTCTGCAACCCGGAAAGAAGAATCCTTCCATGCCTCAGGTGTCGCTTTCGCTGAAAGCCGATACCCTGTTCTGTCGTGCAGCACAAACAAAGATGGGAATGGACAAGGCGGGGTTTGCGGTAACAGCCGAGAAACTGCGTGATTCTCTTTGGATTCCGAAAGGAATCATCGGTTTCAACCGCATGAAGATGTCGACCCCTGAATTTGCATTGCCTATCCGTATGAAGAAAACTTCGGTGACGGTAGGCAACCGGATGATTACGCTGAAGAATGCGACGTTCCGCGTAGGACACTCCGACCTGACGGCTACGGGATCAATCTACGACTTGTATGGTACGATGAAACGCCATCGCCCGTTGCGTGCAAAGTTGGAAATTTCTTCCCGTAACCTGGACTGTAACCAGATAATCAACTCACTGAATTTTCCGGAAGATACACTTCAGGCAGAAGCCGATACAACCTCTTCTTCTTTGGCGTTGTTTGTCGTTCCGAAAAATCTCGATTTCGAATTGCAGACCAACCTGAAGCGGGTGAAGTACGACAGCATGGTATTCGAAGATGTACAGGGGGCTGTCGACATTCGCAATCAGGCTGTTCATCTGAAGAATCTGAGCATGAGGGGAATGGATGCGCAGATGAATGCTACACTGGTCTATCGTGCTCGGGAAAAGAAGAGCGGGTATGCCGGATTCGATTTTAAGTTGCATAAAATCAATATTGCCAAACTGGTAGAATTTGCTCCATCGCTGGACACGATTGTTCCGATGCTTCGTTCATTTCAGGGGGTGGTCGACTTTGATGCGGCTGCCGAAGCGGTGCTCGACTCGAATCTGAATATCAAGATTCCGTCGTTGCGCTCTGCCGTACACATCAAGGGTGACAGTCTGGTACTGATGGATGGAGAGACCTTTGCCGAGATTTCGAAGATGCTGATGTTCAAGAACAAGAAGCGTAACATGTTCGACAGTATTTCCGTGAACATGACGATAAAGGATGGTAACGTGACGGTATATCCTTTCATCGTTCAGATAGACCGGTACAAGGCGGCTGTGGGAGGTACTCAGGGACTGGATATGAATTTTGACTACCATATTTCTATCCTGAAATCGCCTCTGCCATTTAAGATGGGCGTGAATATCACGGGAAACTTAGACAAGATGAAATTCAAGCTGGGAAAGGCGAAATACAAGGATGCCGTGACTCCGGTAGAAATTCGCAAGGTAGATAGTACGCGTATCAATATGGGACAGCAGATTGTGAACGATTTCCACCGGATAATGAGCCGGAAGCCTGAATCCGACTAATTGTCGTGCTCAGGCTTTGTGCGCTGCATCTTGCGCAAAATGCGCGGAAACTGTATGGCAAAGATAATCGTACAGCAGATGGCGGCGGTAGCGTCGGAGATTCCCTCGGCGGCATATACGCCGGGCATACCCAGGAAATGGGGAAGGATAAGTGCCAGCGGAATGAGGAGAATAACCTTACGCAGCAGGGCTATGAAGACCGAAACCTTGGCTTGTCCCAGTGCGACGAACATGTTCTGGCAGGCGCGCTGCAAGCCGAAGATGGTCATACCTCCCAGAAAGATTGGCATGACTTGTTCTACGGTCGCTATCAGTTTCTGGTCGCTCGTAAAGGCAGATGCTACCAGCGACGGGAAGAGGATCATGAACAGTACCAGCACGAAGTTGAAGGAGAACATGATGGTCAGCACGATTCTGAAGCATTCTTTCAGTCGTTCCTTGTTGTGGCGTCCGTAGTTATAGCTCGCAATGGGGACAAATCCTTGGGCGAATCCCGCCAGCGGAACACTTACAATGAGCATGGCGCTCTGCATGATGGTCAGTGCGCTGACGTAGATATCTCCGAATTTTTCCAGACTGCTGTTCAGTACAAAACCGACGAGACTTTCTGTACTCGACATGATGAAAGGAGAGATTCCTAAGGCTAAGATGGAAAGCAGAATACCCTTATGTAATTTCATGTACTTGAGTTCCAGTCGCAAGGAAGCTTTTTTCGAAGTAAGAAAGGATATTACCCAGATTGCGCTGCATGCCTGTGACAGGATGGTGGCGAGTGCAGCTCCCTTTACTCCCATATTGAAAGTGAAGATAAACAGCGGGTCCAGACCGATGTTCAGGATGGCACCAATGAGCACCGAATACATGGCAATGGCAGGACGTCCCTGCGTATTGATGAAGGTGTTCAATCCCACGGAAAGTTCTACGAACAATGTCCCCAGCAGATAAATGGAAAGATAGTCGGTTGCGTAGCCGATAGTACGTTCCGATGCTCCGGTAAAGAGCAGTATCGGCTCCATGAAGATGTAAGTGATGGCGGAAGTCACCAGCGTAAAGAGCAGTAACAGAATAAATCCGTTACCCAAAATCTTGCCTGCACGCTCTCGGTCACCCTGCCCCAAGGCAATGGCGGCAAGCGGACTTCCTCCGCCTCCAACGATGGCGGAGAAAGAAGATATCAGAATGATGACGGCACCGGTTACTCCGATGCCTGCCAGTGCATCTGTTCCGATACCGGGTATGTGACCGATATAGATACGGTCGACAATGTTATAGAGTAAGTTTACCAACTGTGCGGCGACGGCTGGAAGTGCCATCTTGAATATAAGTGGCAGCATGCGGTCGGTTCCAAGTCTTTCTTCGTATGCGTTTCCCATCTTTGCTTTTCTTAAAAATCGTGCAAAGGTAGCGATTTTTTTCGGAACCGATTCACTTGCTCCCGAAAGCTGTGTGCTTTGGGCGGAAAGGCATGTCAGGGTTTACCGTCGGTTTGTTGAGGCTTTACAGTTGGTTTTACCTTCTTTTTGCCTAGCTTCTTGGCTTTTTCCCATGCGGCCTTGCGTGCCTCGTACAGCTCACGCTGCCGTTCCAGATAGTTATCTGCCATGATTGATCCGTATTGATTAATGTGTTAGTTCCAGTTTAATTCGTCCTGCATCCGGCGGAGAGCGGCGTTGTAGTCTGCTACCAGCTCTTTCATTACCTCATCTACCGTTTGCAGACGTTTGATCATTGAGGCAACTTGTCCGATTTCCAGTTCTCCTTCAAACAAATCTCCTTCGAAGATACCCAGCTTGGCACGTCCGCGTCCCAGCAGGGTTCGCAGTTCGTCGACAGAGGCTCCCCGCAGTTCGGCCTCTTCCACGTGCTTGTAGAAATCATTCTTGACCAGTCGGGTAGGAGAAAGCTGTTTCAGCGTCAGGATGGTATCGCCTTCATTCAGGCGCAGACAGCGGTCCTTGAATGTAAAATGTGCGGAACTCTCTTCGGTCAGTGCGAAGCGAGTACCGATTTGTACACCGTCGGCTCCCAGTGCTCTTGCTGCCAGGATAGCTTCTCCGCTGGCAATGCCTCCGGCAGCGATAAGCGGCAGGGTGCAACTTTTCTTCACGGCTGGAATGAGGCACAGGGTGGTTGTTTCTTCTCTTCCGTTATGTCCTCCGGCTTCAAAACCTTCGGCTACGATGGCGTCGACACCAGCTTCCTCACATTTGGCTGCGAACCGTGTGGAAGAAACCACATGTGCTACGATGATTCCCTTGTCGTGCAGCCATTCAGTCCATGTCTTCGGATTTCCGGCAGAGGTAAAGACAATCTTTACACCTTCGTCGGCGATGATTTGCATCAGCGTATCCATTTCCGGATACATCAGAGGTACGTTTACACCGAAAGGTTTGTCGGTTGCCGCCTTGCACTTGCGGATGTGCTCGCGTAACGTTTCAGGATGCATGGAACCAGCTCCCAAGAGTCCCAAACCGCCGGCATTGCTCACAGCAGAAGCCAGTCGCCAGCCACTACACCATACCATACCTCCCTGTATAATGGGATATTTAATTCCGAAAAGATGACATATTCTGTTCATAGTCTGTTGCTTTTTTGCAAAGATAGGCTTTTCCCGGATTTTCGCAAAGTTAAATTTCGCAACTTGTTGCCTTGAATACAGGGCGAGGCTGCTGGCTCTCTGTCTCGAAACCGAACCAGTAATTCAGCTTTTCGTTTTCGGTTGCAGGAAGCAGGCAGAGTCTTAAACGCTCGTGGTAGCTGCCATATACTACGTTCCAGTTGTCGGGAGGAGTAACATGCTTGGTACGTATGCGTGCGGCTGGCTGTTTCTTGAGCGACATTCCGGCTTCTATCCAGGCTAAGGTGGCAGCTGTTTCGTAAGTTGGGTACGACTGTTTGCAGAATTCATATAAAATCACACCGCGGCGCTCCTGACTCATGGGCTGGTCGGCCACTCCGAGTACGATGAGATGTGCTAAAAAGCGATGCAGGAAATCGGGCTGCTCTACAATCAGGCGGCGCGTAATGTCTTGCCAGACTGGTGTATTATAAAAACCGTCGAGCAGGCGCGACAACAGGTGTGCCGTTTGCAGTTCATCGGGGGTAATCGCTTCTGTTTCCAGCACTTCGTAAGGCGGAAAAGGAGAATACTTGATACCTAGTTCGTCGGCACGGCGGCGCATCTCTGTACCCGGCAGCAGCTTCAGCGATTCAAGTTGGATTTCTCCGGCACGATAGGAGGCGAGTGTACGGACATCCTCGAATATCTCCTCCAACTTGTAGAGTGGAAGTCCGGCAATCAGGTCGGCATGCGTTTCCATATTATCCAGCGAGCAGAGGTATTTCAGCCCCTCCAGGGCATCGGATAATTTACCCATGCGGCGACTGGTTGTAAGCACTTCTTCGCGAAGGCTCTGTATTCCAGCTTCCAGATGGAGCAGTCCCTGAGGTATACGTGCTAGTTCTGCCTTCAACTCGTCGGAAAGCAGGGCAGGGTGTATTTCCAGATGAAAACGAATATCGGGAAATTCCAAAAACAGATCGAGCAAGGCTTTGGCATGACGACTGTTGTAATTGAATGTACGATCGAGTACGCGGATATTGCGGATACCGTGACGATGAATCATTTGAATGCGCTCGCGAATGGTATCAATGGGCAAAGTCCGGACAGGCTTTTCCCCTCCACTGACACAGAAAGCACAAGTATTGAAGCATCCACGTGTCGTTTCCAGTTGCACGAAGGGCTTGCTCCAATTAAAAAAACGACTTGTTTCGGGAGGAACCAGCCGGTCGAAGTCGAGCACACGTGCGATGCCGTTGTCGTGATAAGTTCCGTCGGCTCTGTCAAGATAACATAAACCGGCAATATTTTTCCACTCGGCAGGAATGTTCCAGCACTTCAGCCACTGGGCAACAACCTCTTCTCCTTCTCCTCTGAAAACACAGTCTACGAAAGGATTGCGATTCAGAAAACTCTGGTTTTCTCCTAAAAATTCAGGGCCTCCCAGTGTGATGCAGCAATCAGGCAATAACGCTTTGGCACGTGAAAGCACGTGAAGCAACATTTCGTGGTTGAAGAGCCAGCAGGTTGCTGCAATAATATCAGGCCGGCGCCGGTAGATTTCTCCAGCAATCATGCCCGGATTCTCGTTGACTGTAGCCGATACGATATCCCATTCGATAGAATTGTCGTCTGATAATTGTGCGTGTATTGCAGGAAGAGCCAAGGAAGAATGAGCGTAAGAACTGTTCAAGTCGAGCCAGACTATCTTCATAAATCAAGAATATATATAAAAGAAATGTCATCCCAAACGCCTTTCTTTACAGAAACGCTCAGGATGACATTCGCTATGATAATTAAACTTTAATTACAGCAAGTATTGTGAGCTGATAGATTCGTTAGTCATCACGCGGCGGATTGTTTCAGCAAACATATCGGCGATAGAAAGCTGTTTAACTTTTGCGCAGCGGTTTGAATAAGGAATACTGTCGGTAAATACCAGTTCCTCCAATTGTGAGTTCTGAACGCGTTCAGAAGCCGGACCAGACATTACGCAGTGTGAAGCAATGGCGCGAACAGAAGTTGCACCGGCTTCTTTCATGATGTCGGCAGCTTTGGTAATTGTACCGGCTGTATCTACCATATCGTCGATAAGGATAACGTTCTTTCCTTTTACATCACCGATAATTTGCATAGAAGCAACGACATTTGCTTTTTCACGTGTCTTGTGGCACAAAACCAAAGGCACATCTAAATATTTGGCATACGTGCTGGCACGCTTAGAACCACCTACGTCGGGAGTTGCGATAACCAGATTTTCCAAGTTCAAAGACTGGATGTAAGGAGCAAAAATTGTAGAGCCGTAGAGGTGGTCTACCGGAATGTCGAAGAATCCCTGAATCTGGTCAGCGTGCAAGTCCATAGTGATCAGACGATCGATACCGGCAACACTCATCAGGTTGGCTACCAGTTTTGCACCGATAGATACACGTGGTTTGTCCTTACGGTCCTGACGTGCCCATCCGAAATACGGAACTACTGCAATAATGCTCTTGGCAGAAGCACGTTTTGCTGCATCAATCATCAGCAAAAGTTCCATTAAGTTGTCTGAATTCGGGAAAGTAGATTGTACGAGGAATACGTGCTGTCCACGAATAGATTCTTCGTAAGATACTGCAAATTCGCCGTCGGCGAAGTGAGTAATGTTCATGTTACCCAGTGGGCATCCTAAACTGTTACAGATTTTTTCTGCAAGGTATCTCGAGTTTGTGCCCGAGAACACTTTGAATGATGATGTTTCGCTCATTGTAATATTTTGATATATTGCCTAAATATTTAAGTGCAAAGTTACGCTATTTCTTCAAGCATGACAAGTGAAATAAAAAAACTTTAATCCGCAAGTCGCTTCAGCTTCCTGAAATGTTCGATCAGGTTCTGATAATTATAGTCATGATTGGGATCGAACTTGTTCCACAATCCGCCAAGAATCGCCGCACCTCCAAAGCCATAATCTTTCACTTGCAGGATATTGTCCTCATCGATACCTCCCAATGCGATAACGCGCTTGTCGATTATTCCTTCTTTTGCAGCCTGACGAATCTGTTCGGGGGTATATCCGGCGGCATATCCTTGCTTGGAGATGCTGTCGAATACCGGACTAAGAAATACATAATCGAAATTGGCTTTCTTTTCTTTTACCTCTTCCAGCGAGTGGCAGGAGGTACTTATTTGTCCGGAATAATTGTCTGGTGCAACAGGATTACGATGGTTCAGGTGAATACCTTTGAGATTATATTCTTCTTTCAAATAAAAGTGTCCATGTACTACGATACGTTTCCGGTACTTTTCCGGAATGAGGGTCAGCAGACGTTCTGCATAAACCGGGGCGGTATCGGGCTTGCGCAGGTGAAGATAGTCCAGTCCTTCGTCGAAAAGCGTAGTTATGATCTTATCTTCCTCTACGAAATATGTAGGCTTGGTTATCAATATCAGTTTCATGTGAAAACATAATTGTGGCGCAAAGGTAGTAACATGTTTGTAATATTCCTAATGGTTTAAAGCAAAATCGTGTGCGTAACCATTGTTTTGAGGTCAATATGCCATAATTTGCCGCTTAAAACCTCTCCGTATCCGGCAATAATCTTTAAAACTTCGTTGGCTTGGGCGCAGCCAATCAGACCGGGAGTTACTCCTAATACACCTTTGGGCGGGGCTGGCATGGATAACATTTCTTCTTCGTCGGGGAAAAGGTCACGGTAGTTTTTACCTCCCTGGTAATTGAATACAGATACTTGTCCGTCGAAAGCGCGGATAGCTCCATACACATATACCTTATTTAATAGGACACAGGTATCATTTATCAGATAACGTGTCTGGAAATTATCACATCCGTCGACTACAATATCGTACTGGCTGATGATTTCCTGTGCATTTTCCTTTGTCAGGCGTGTGGGGTAGGCTTTAAATGTAATATTGCTGTTCAGCTTTTCCAATCGTTGCTTGGCGTAAAGAGCCTTAGGCATTCCTATTTCAGTTTCGTTATATAATATCTGCCGTTGCAAGTTGGTTTCGCTTACCTTATCGTCATCCACAAGTCCGATAGTGCCGATTCCTGCACCGGTGAGGTAAGTAGCTATGGGAGATCCCAGTCCTCCTACGCCTACAATCAGTACTTTGGCCTGATTCAATAAGGCTTGTCCTTTTTCTCCGATTTCGTCCAGTAAGATCTGGCGATTGTATCTTTCTCTTTCTTTCTCTGTCAGTTGCATAAGTGATATTATAAAAAAGAAAGGTATCCGGATGCTATTCTCATCAGTTTGCCCCGGATACCTTTCGTGTATGGTTGGGTTCTTCCTTTTTATTTGGCGGCAACCGTACGGTGGAGTTGCGCGATATGGTCGAATGAGGCATCCCAGTCTTTCCATACCGGTTCACGTCCGATAGCCTTGAGTGCTTTTTCAACCTCTACGGCTGTACGTTCGTCGCTGACGTGGAACTGTTCCAGCGCTTGGGGGTAAGTGTAGTAACCTCCCGGCTCGGTCTTGCTTTCGGCACTCATGGTTGTTACTCCGAGTGTTGCCATGTGATCGCGGATATTGGCTGGTTCACGGGTAGAATAAGAGATATCTACATCGTGATCGAATATACGCATGGCAAATGTTACCTGAGCCAGTTCCTTGTCGCTCATGATGACATTGGGCTGGAATCCTTCATTCTCTGCCGGACGCATGCGCGGGAAGTTGACACTGTATTTCGTTTTCCAGTAATGTTTCTGCAGATAGCGCAAGTGATAAGCCATCATTGTCACATCTGTACGCCAGTCTTCCAGTCCGATAAGAACGCCCATGCCGATAGAATGAACACCAGCCTGTCCCATACGGTCGAAGCCATTTACACGCCATTCGAATTTCGATTTCATGCCACGCGGGTGATAAATGTTGTAACGTGCTTTGTTGTATGTTTCCTGAAAGCAGATTACTCCGTTCAGACCGTGGTTGACCAGTTCGGCATATTCTTCAGTTTTAAGCGGCATTACCTCAATTTTCAAGTTAGAGAAGTACGGTTTTGCCAGATCGAGAGCCTTTGCGATGTAAGGTACTCCTGCCTTTGCCGGATTTTCTCCCGTTACAATCAACAGGTTTTCGAACGGGCCGAGTTTTTTGATGGCTTTGTATTCGTTCTCTATTTCTTCCGGCGTAAGGATGGTACGTGCCATCGGATTGCTGATATGAAAGCCGCAGTACACACACGAGTTGGTACATGAGTTGGTAATGTACAGCGGGATAAACATAGATATAGTCTTTCCGAAACGTTCTTCGGTATATTTACGACTCAAATGTGCCATTGGTTCGAGATACTTCTCGGCGGCAGGCGAAATCAGTGCCATAAAGTCGTCTACGTCGCAGTGTGACTTTCCCAAAGCCCGTATAACGTCGGCTTCGGTTTTTGAGTAGATGGCTTTGGTGGTTTCTTCCCAGCTTATTTTTTCTAATTCGTCACTAAACATGATATTTATGGCTAGTTTTCAATTATTTGTATTCATTCCGCTATTCTGACAGATAGCGGAATGATTGGTTATTAAATGATTACTTAAGGTTCGATAAGTCGCGTGATAACTTCATTGCACAGAAGTTAGGACCGCACATCGTGCAGTATTCACCATCTGTGTGACGACCTTCGTTAAAATATTCCAGCGCACGGTCCGGATCAAGACTCAGGTGGAACTGGTCGCGCCAGCGGAACTCGTAACGTGCCTTACTCAAGGCATTGTCACGTATCTGTGCACCCGGATGACCTTTGGCCAGGTCGGCTGCATGAGCTGCTATCTTGTATGTGATGACTCCGGTACGTACATCCTCGCGGTTAGGCAATCCTAGATGCTCTTTGGGAGTAACGTAACACAGCATTGCTGTACCCAGCCAACCAATCTGAGCGGCTCCGATAGCAGATGTGATGTGGTCGTAGCCGGGAGCGATGTCAGTTACCAACGGGCCGAGGGTATAGAACGGTGCGTTATGGCAGTGGCTGATCTGGCGTTCCATGTTTTCTTTGATTTTGTGCAAGGGCACATGTCCCGGACCTTCGATGAATGCCTGTACATTCTTGGCCCATGCGCGTACAACCAGTTCGCCCATTGTATCAAGTTCTGCAAACTGGGCCTCATCGTTCGCATCGGCGATACATCCCGGACGCAGACCGTCGCCCAATGATACGGCAACATCGTATTGTGCAAGTATATCACAAATATCGTCGAAGTGCTCGTAAAGGAATGATTCCCGATCGTGTACCAGACACCATTTACTCATGATACTACCTCCGCGTGATACGATACCGCACAGACGCTTGTCGGCAAGATGTACATTGTGGCGGCGTATACCGGCATGGATGGTGAAATAGTCGACTCCTTGTTCGCACTGTTCAATCAGCGTATCGCGGTAAATTTCCCACGTCAGGTCTTCTACCTTACCGTTAACCTTTTCCAATGCCTGATAGATAGGTACAGTACCTACCGGAACCGGGCAGTTGCGTACAATCCATTCACGGGTTTCGTGAATGTTGTCGCCGGTAGAGAGATCCATCAGCGTGTCACCTCCCCATTTACAGCTCCATACGGCCTTGTCCACTTCTTCATCGATGCTGGAAGTGGTAGCTGAGTTACCGATGTTGGTATTGATCTTTACCAAGAAATTTCGTCCGATAATCATCGGTTCCGACTCCGGATGGTTGATATTTGCTGGCAAAACGGCACGTCCGGCAGCTATCTCGTCGCGTACAAATTCGGGAGTGATATGCGTATCGATACCCAGCTCTTTGCAGTTCATGTTCTCGCGGATAGCCACATATTCCATTTCCGGGGTGATAATACCTTGCTTGGCATAATACATCTGCGTACAACATTTTCCAGCTTTAGCGCGGTAAGGCAAAGCGATATGCTCGAAACGCAGATGGTCGAGTGAATGGTCGTCGCGGCGCATCTTGCCATATTCTGAAGTGATGGAAGGCAATTGTTCTACGTCGCCACGTTCCAGAATCCAGCTTTCGCGCATACGGGGAAGACCTTTCTTCAGGTCGATTTCGATATTCGGGTCACTGAACGGACCACTTGTGTCGTAAACATAAACCGGCGCATTGGGAGTTGTAACCTTTTCTCCGTTGACTACAGTTACGGTAGGAGTAAGGTTTACTTTCTGCATTCCCACCTTGATGAAGGGGAAAAGTGTTCCTTGCATGTAGGCCTTTTCAGCATGTGCGTATGCTCTTTTGTCTTTTTCTTTATCCATGAAATAGATGGTTATTCGTTTAAAAATGATGTTAGCGGAGAGGAAGCAGAAGCTACCAGATTTTCCGACTGGATACCCAGTCCTGCTTCGTAGGCTCGTCTGCCGGCAATGACAGCTTCCTTGAAAGCTTTTGCCATTTCAACCGGATTTCCGGCTACGGCGATGGCTGTATTGACCAGACAAGCTGATGCACCCATTTCCATTGCTTCAGCAGCATGGCTTGGAGCACCGATACCTGCATCGACAACAACCGGTACATTGCTCTGCTCGATGATGATACGCAGGAAGTCGCGTGTCTGCAATCCTTTATTGGTTCCGATAGGAGCGGCAAGCGGCATGACAGTAGCTGCTCCGGCTTCTTCCAGACGTTTACACAAAGTCGGGTCTGCCTGACAATAAGGCAATACCACGAATCCCAGTTTTACCAGTTGTTCTGTTGCTTTCAGCGTTTCAGTAGAATCAGGCAACAAATAACGCGGATCCGGATGAATTTCCAGTTTCAGCCAGTTGGTTCCGAAAGCTTCACGTGCCATTTGTGCGGCAAAAACAGCTTCTTCGGCCGTACGTACGCCTGAAGTGTTAGGTAATAACTGTATATGCGGATGAATGATATGGCGCAGCATGTCGTCTTCCTTATTTTCGAGTTCGATACGTTTCATGGCAACTGTTACCATTTCAGTACCCGATGCCAGGATAGCATCTTCCATGAGTTGATTTGAATTGAACTTGCCGGTTCCCAAAAACAAGCGGGATTCAAATTCTTTTCCGGCAATAATAAGTTTTTCCATTGTATCTATTTTGTTTTGAGTTTTTAGAATCTATATTCTTTTAATGTACATTTTATTTGGAGGAGCGGATAGCTTCCAGTATACGGTGTGTTTCATCTACCGGATTGTCTGCCCGTAGAATCGTTCCACTCAGGGCGATACCTGTAACTCCTGTTTGCATGATGGCAGGAATATCATCGTATGTGATACCTCCGATAGCTACGATGGGCAGGTTGATGCCGGCAGCTTTCATTTGCGATACGATAGAACTGTACCCATCCAGTCCGAGAATCGGGCTCAGATTCTTTTTGGTGGTTGTAAAACGGAACGGACCGCACCCGATGTAATCGGCTCCTGCCTGATAGTGCATCTGCACGTCTTCGAAGGTATTTGCCGTTCCTCCGATAATGAAATCCTTACCCAGAATCTGCCGTGCTTCAGCGATGGGCCTATCCTTTTTCCCCAGATGAACTCCGTCGGCATGCAATTCCTTTACCAGTTCCACCTGATCGTCGATTATAAAGGTAGCTCCGTATTCCTTACATAAGGCTTGTACACGTACAGCTTCCGTACGGACTTCTTCGGGAGTGGCATCTTTCATGCGCAGTTGAATCCAGCGACATCCCCCCTCGAGCGCCATACGTGCCGAATCATAATAAGAATATCGGTCGGTAAAATGTGTGATAAATTGTAGATCCATTGCCTTATCCTCCGCATGCAGCTTTAATGATAACCAGACTGTCGCCTTCCTGTATTTCCTGTTCTGCCCACTGGCTGCGAGGAATCATGCGGTTATTTAATGCGATGGCTACACCTTGCGATGGTAGTTCCAGTTGCACGGCCAGAGCCGAAATGGTATTTCCTATGGTAAGTTCCACCTCTTTGTTGTTGACTTGTACTTTCATATATAAATAATGTATTAGTGAAAGTAATAACAAAGAGCTGTCCCGAGATCCGGAGAAGATGTAATAGACAAATAACAATCCCTTCGGCGGTACTAACCGCATCAGGTGCTTAGGGTATGATCTCAGCCCGGAATGGGCACCCCTTTGTTTTTACTCGTTGGCAAAGATACACTTTTTGATGTATTTCTTTATCTTTTTTGCATTGTTTTTCTTTTATTTTTAAGACTTCACTTTCGTATGTTCCTATCTGTAATATGGGTTGTATTTCCCGTAATATGGTTAGGTTGCAATTGAAACAGAAGTTTTATTTTTGCATCGTTTACTAAAAATGGAAGATTATGTACATTGAAAAAATCAATTCTCCTGCCGATGTAAAGGCGTTGTCTGTAGAACAAATGGAAGTGCTGGCTACCGAGGTACGTCAGGCTTTGCTGCATAAACTGAGTGAACACGGAGGACATATCGGTCCGAACTTAGGTATGGTAGAAGCAACCATTGCTCTGCATTATGTGTTCAATTCGCCACACGATAAGATTGTATACGACGTATCACACCAGAGCTATACGCATAAAATATTGACCGGAAGAAAGGAGGCTTTCCTGAATGCCGCCGATTATGATAAAGTGTCCGGTTATACGAATCCGCAGGAAAGCGAACACGATTTCTTCACTATCGGACATACTTCGACTTCGGTCAGCCTAGCTTGCGGACTGGTGAAGGCGCGCGACCTGAAGGGAGGTGATGAAAACATTATTGCCGTAATTGGTGACGGCTCTTTGAGCGGAGGAGAAGCTTACGAAGGCTTGAGCAATGCGGGAGAGAACGGGACAAACATGATTATCGTGGTAAACGATAACGAGATGTCCATTGCCGAAAATCATGGTGGTCTGTATCAGAATCTGCGTCTGTTGCGTGAAACGGAAGGTAAAGCAGAGTGTAATTTCTTCCGCTCACTGGGATTGGATTATATGTTTGTGAAGGACGGAAATGATATTGCTTCGCTGATTACTGCCTTTAAAGCCGTAAAAGATACGATACGTCCGGTAGTGGTTCACATTCATACGCTGAAGGGAAAGGGCTATTTGCCTGCCGAAACTCATAAAGAACAATGGCACTGGGGGATGCCTTTCGATTTGAAGACCGGGACTCCGAAATATGATTTTTCGGGAGTGGAGGATTATTCCGAACTGACTGGGGAGTTTTTGCTTGATGAAATGAAGAAAGACCGGTCGGTAGTAGCCATAACATCCGGTACTCCTTCTGTTATCGGATTTACTCCCGAACGCAGACAGCAGGCGGGACGTCAGTTTGTCGATGTGGGTATTGCCGAAGAACATGCCGTTGCGCTGGCTTCCGGTATTGCAGCCGGTGGGGGAAAACCCGTCTATGGTGTATATAGTTCGTTTATCCAGCGCACGTACGACCAGCTTTCTCAGGATTTGTGCATCAATAACAATCCGGCTACGATTGTTGTCTTTATGGGAACCATTGCAGGAATGAATGATGAAACCCATCTGGGTTTCTTCGATATCCCGTTGATTTGCAATATTCCCAACATGGTTTATCTGGCTCCGACCTGTAAGGAAGAGTATTTTGCCATGTTGAAATGGTCTATTCATCAGAATAAGTATCCGGTTGCCATTCGTGTTCCGGGGGCATCTGTCGTTTCTGATAATCAGACATATGATACTGATTACAGCGATTTGAATCACTATAAGCTGGTACGGAAAGGAGAGAAAGTCGCCATTTTAGGTTTGGGAGCGTTTTATTCGCTGGGAGAAGCTGTCGCGAAACGTTTGAAAGAGGAAACCGGAATAGAAGCGACATTGATAAATCCACGTTACATTACGGGGCTGGATGTTGCAATGCTGGAGGACCTGAAACAGTCACATTCGTTGGTCGTAACTTTGGAGGACGGCGAGATAGACGGTGGATTTGGTGAGAAGATTGCTCGTTTCTATGGTGATTCGGACATGAAGGTCTTGACTTACGGTGTTCGTAAAGAGTTTGCCGATCGCTATATTACAGAGGAACTGCTGAAAGAAAACCGGTTGACTGAACCCCAGATTGTAGAAGATATTCGTAAGTTCTGTTGAGAGCAAGGTCTTGAGATGCTCAAATTATCGGTTCTCAAGTAAAGATAGGAGTTTATGAAAACTCTATTTTCAGGAAGATGAGTCTGTAATGTAAGGCTTGACTGGTAGCTTATTTACAATAAGAGGTAAGGATTTTCAGTACTAAAATGAGTATTGTTTGCTGATTGCTTCCCGATAGGTTTTCTCAAATAGGCGAGGGCTTCATTCTTGAAATAAGTACTCCGGAGAGTAGTTGATTATCACTTTAAAAACTAAAAGCATCGTATCAGGCTCTGTGTAGAGTCATGATACGATGCTTTTCTTTGTTTTCAAGGTGTTTAAACTTTAGATTTAAAGCTTATCTTTACTAAAAATTGATTTAGACACCTCTTTTTATGTTTACTCCCTTTGAGATTATTGTTCTTTTGAAGTTGGGGATTGTTGGGAATCCTCCTCCTTGCTTTTATGGCTTATAGGGAACTTGCCAATCATCTCTGTCTGTTTTGGTTTATTTAATCCATTCTCTTCCCAAGCTTAATGTACAGAGTGATTCGATACGAATGGTGAAATCCCCCAGACTGTTCGGTATATAAGGATAGAGCTGTGGGTTTGCATTGGAGTATGGCAAGTATTTCACCTTGACGACTCGCATCGTTCCTTCTGTATCGCGACGTCCGTCGTTGTTGTCTACCATATACAATGTATCAATGAATCCTTCCTCGTCGAATGCGGCTCCCCATAGTGTGACAGCATGTGTCGACCATTTTTTACCTATATTAACAATGAATAAGATACCCTTTTGCGATGACAGTGCCTCTTTGATAATCGCGTTGAAATTCTCACGGGTCAGGTTCGTTCCTACATACTCCTTGCCCAAGGAATTGGTCCCCAGTTGCTGTTGGAAGAATCCTGCTGCGGGATTGATAGGGTCTGATACATATATATTGTTGTGGAATACTCCGTTGAAGAACCAGTTGATGGCTTTCAGCGGATAATTTCCCTGATTCGGGAAATGCCTTTTATAGAGCTGGAAGATATCGCTGTGCAACATGTCGACGGGGACGGCTTGTGGACCCTTGTATGCCTTGACCGCATCTGTCTCACTGTTTTGCTTCAGCCACCAGTGAATCAGGTTGGATGTTGCGGCAGCCCAGCACATCAGTCCGTCTCCTCCGACTGTTACGTCCGATGGATCGAGCTTGTTGCAGTCGAACCATCCGCAGTCTTTTACCCATTTCAACTGAGTATGGTCTATGTTCCATTGTTCGGGAGTCGGTTCTTTCACCCCATATACCCATTTTGTCTTGCCGGCAAATGTATCGGGCTTATTCCCTTTCTGTACGTTGATGCGGTAAGTGATTTCTTTGCCGGCTTCCAGCTTGTCTAGTGATTTCCCTTCCAGTGTTTCGGGAACCTGTGCAATGGTCTCTTTTCCTTCTATCTGGATGCGTATCCAGCCTTCTGAGCTCAAGGCTTTTGTTTCTTGTGGGCACAGCAAGGCCGTCCATGTCTGGTTGTCTGCCTGCTTCAATGGCGTAATCCATTCATAGTGGGACGGAGCATCTAATGTACCGTTGGCTAGATTGAATGGCAGCATACAAGGAGTATGTATGCTGATTTTTGCCTGTTGCAGCTGGGAAGCCGTATACGAATGATCCTTACTTTCCAGTACGATGTGCAGACGGTTTAGAGCATGACTGAAGTTTAGATGTACTTTTTCTCCTGATTGAACCTGAGTTTTTGCCAGCAACAAGTCCGAGCGGCGGTACCCTGCGCCTTGCTGGTCCGTTTCAATCGAATGAGAATAGTTGGATGAAAGCTGACTTGCCTGATAAAGGCGTTGCATGGGGGTGATGTGCCATGCCGTAAACTGTACCTGATCTCCCAGTTCTTTCCAGTATATCTCGGGTTTCCATACGCCGTTCTCCAGATGGAGTAAATATTGTTGTGTATGTCCGTTGGCAAGGTTTTGTGCATACACCAGCAGGGAGTCGCCTTCTTCGAAGTATCCGCTGCCATCGGTGTTTATCACGGCCCGTGAAGCCCTCAATGACATATCCCATTCTACCCGGTTGCCAGAAACTGGCATTGCTTCGTTTTCCGGTAAGTTCCTGGAGCACGAAGCAATGCAAAGTGTCAACAAGCTAGTTCTCAGAAAAGTTGTTAAGTATGAAACCTTATTCATCATTTTTATTGTTCCTTGGTATGTATAATTATGTTGTTTTTATGAAAAGAAACAACGAATGAATTGAAAAAGGTTCTTCTCTGATGATTATTTTAATATTAATTAGGAATTGCTTCCCTGAAGAAACAGTGCTTGCTCATTTATTTCTTGTGACGGTATAAAGTACTTTACCGTTTTTGTTTATCATGTGCAGGTTCAGCACCTTCTTGTCGGCTGTTATCAGTGAGAATCCGGTTTCACTGCTACAGAATTTCGTACCTTCGATAGGTTTGACGTCACGGCTGAGTGATCCTGAAGTGTTTACAACATAATCGATGGAACTTCCCGGCTGGCGGACATGCTGGAAGTTATGTATGTGTCCGCATAAGTACATGTCTACATTTTTATGCTTGCGAAGTACAGCATCCAGACGTTTCTGCAAGTCGGTACGTTCGGAAGTACTCTTGTCTGTGTCTGCATAAATAGGGTGATGGCCTACTACCAGTACCCAGTCTTCTTTGGCTGTGGTAAGAACCGAGTCTACCCATGCAAGTTCCTTGTTCATATCCTGTTTGCAGGCATCGGGATATTTTTCCGTATCCTTACGATATTTATCCAGTAGCGGAGCTGTGTCTACCATGACCAGTCGTACGGTTACGCCATCGTTTTCTTCCACGCGAGTGTAATAGCGGTCGGGCATTCTCCAGCGTGCACTTACGTTGCTGTAGTCGATGACTGCCTGAGTGTTGCCACGATATTCATGGTTGCCGAGGACTGGATACCAAGGAATCATCAAGTCTGGATGGCTGTATATCAGTTCGTAGTTCGTCATCCACAGCGGATCGTTTACGCTGCGGACACCTTCAAAGTGATGAACATCGCCGGCAGCTACTATAAATTCGATATCGACACTCTCTGCCATTTTACCCATTAGTTCGGCAATGGGCTTCTGGTCGTAGTAACCGTTTCGTCCCAAGTCATTGGCTAAGATGAAGTTGACAGGCTTTTCCAGCTTTTCCCATTCTGTCGCATTTTGAGCAAATCCGCTTATAGCGGCAAGAGCTACACATAGAGTGATAAATGTTTTCTTGATTGAAGTCATAATAATTTGTTTTTTATACTATGCAAAGTTCGATGCAGATTCTGAAAAAAATATGAATTTTTGCACCCCTTGAAAAGTTTTTTGCGGAAAAGAAAAGGTTCGAAATTTAAAATATCCCGAACCTTTTTTAGTTGACAAAGTTTAATTTATAAATTAGAAATGATTATTTCGTTCCGTAAGCACCAAAGCGAGCTTCTACTTTCGGAGAAGTATAAGTCTGTCCGTTTATGCTCAAGCCTTCTGTTCCGAAATAAGGAGCCATAGCTTCATCGTTTCCGCTGTAAGCACCTGTCAGGACCGGAGAACCTGCTTGTACGTGGAAGTCCCATGCATCCTGATAGAGATAATCGGTCAGCGCTACGTCGTTGATCGGGAAGTTGACGAACTTCGGATCATTGGTAGCACATTCTGCTTCGGTTTTGGTAATGATACTGTGTGCATCTACCACTCCTTCATAATAGTTCTTGTGAGCGTAAGCATATCCTTCCCATGAGTAAGCTACGCCCGATTCGTCTTCGAATACTACATCACTCTTCTGAGTTCCTGAAGCGTAGTAGTTATAGTCGATAACTGACTGGCTGCAATATCCTTCGTCCGGATTGTTTGGCAAATCGTAGCTAGGAGTCATGGCTCTGAACTTGCAGTTTACCATCAGGTTATTGAATACGTTGGCAAAGGCATTCTTTTCTACATAAACACATCCACCTTTTTCTCCGTCACGACGCCAGCCGGCATTGATGATGGTATTGTTGTAGGCCTGGATTTTTGCCATTCCACGGTCTTCGCTCTGACCAGAACTTGACAGCTTCAATCCGTTGGTGTTCGGGCTGAACATAACGTTTCCTGCTACATCGGCCACGCAACCTGCTTTTACGTTTACAGCTTCCGCACCGTCGTATCCGTTGGCTGCGAAAATATTGTTGGCGATAATGGCATTACCTCCCATCAGGTAGATACCGTCCGACCAGCCGTTGCGCAAGATAGAATTGGTAATGACATAACGTCCGTTGATGTTATCGGTTGTAATCTGCGGATAAGCATCGTCGCCGGCAGTATAGATACCTGCGCTGGCTGCCGGAGAACCTTCAATGACCTGAGCACCGGTGTATTCGATGATGGTGTGATCTATCAGCATTTCTCCGCAGGTAGAAGTTGCTATGATACCTCCCCACAAGCCTGCCAATGCATTTGTTTCTGTGCGTTCATCTTCCGGAACCGAGAATAAAACAGGGTTTTCGGCAGTTCCTTCACAGTACAAGTTTCCGTTAACGGTAAATTCTATAGGGGCATGGTTGGCACCAACTCCGGCAGTGCTTACAATGATCTGTGCACCTCCCTTAATGATGAGGCTTTTTCCTTCGGGAACTGTGTAATGGTTCGTCAGGTTTACGATAGTATCGCCCGGCCATACGATGACATCATCGTCGGTTTGTTCTCCATTATCGTTGTTTCCCGGAGTTTCAGTATTGCTTCCGTTTGAAACAGTTTCATCTTCCGAGCAGGCAGTCATGAAAGATAATGCTACCAAGGCTGTACCAGCCAGCAAATAATTTTTCAGTTTCATTTTGTAATTAATTTTGTTGTTAGTGTCTAATTTATAATTGGATTATAGTTTGTATCTGATGCCTAGCATGAACGATTGTCCGTGCCATTCTTTACGTTCGATGACATTGCCGTTCTTGCGTTCAGAGCTGACACTTTCCGTGTGCGGACCACTCTGAATGAAACGGAGCAGGGGAGTATCCAGCAGGTTGGATGCTTTGGCAAAAAGACTGATACCATTTTTGAAACTCTTCTCTACGGAAGCATCCAGCTGCATATAGCCGTCTTCCCAGATATCATCGTTATACCAGTTGGAAATGTCACTCAGGCGCTTGCCGGTATAACTGCCGGCGATTTGTCCTTCCCAGCCGTATTTGGTGCTCTTGAAGAGCAGAGACAGATTGGCTACGTGGGCAGCCTGTCCGAACAGCGGACGAGTCTGTGAAACACTTTTCACCTCATTGCCTTCCATGATACGCTTGTCTGTCGTGATGGAAGAATGTGTATACGTATAGTTTGCCTTGATTCCGAACCAGTTGAAGTATTTCATGATGTCTACTTCCACGCCCAGGTTGGTGGCATTACCGAAGTTCATCGGTTTGTAGTAAGTATCTTGTCCTTCGTTCAACAGACCGTATTCAATCGGGTTCTGCAATCTTTTATAGAACATGCCCACCATGAACTGTTCGGATGTCTTGGGGAAAAATTCGTATCGCAAGTCGATGTTGTCGGCTACTGTATGTTTCAGGTCGGGATTACCTTTTTCCTTATAGTCTTCGTTGATGATGCTGTAAGGTACAATCTCGAAGAAACTCGGGCGGTTGATGGAACGTGCGTACGAGAAGCGCAGGTTGGCATTCTTGTGTACTCCGTATTTTACGTGGAAACTAGGCAGCACATCAGTATATTTCTGGTTGCCTTCCGGATCGGCATTCTCGGTAGGAAATTCCAGTACATATCCCTGATTGGTATGTTCCACACGTACCCCTGCTATGAATTCCCAGTTGCGATAGGTGTATTTTGCCATTCCGTAGGCAGCACCGATCTTTTCCGAAGCGTCATAGTTCAGCGGGTCGCTGATGTTTCCGTATTTCTGGGGAGTAAACAGAATCTCGTCGTAGTTGTTCCAGTCCTCGCCCTGATACTGCGGATCCTTCACTCCCGTAGCAGAGTTGAACGTGTATTCATTGAAGAAGCTGGTACGTTTTTTGTCACGGTACATACCTCCGGCCGAGAAGTCGAACACAGAACCGTCGTTCAGTTTTAGCTTGTACATCAAGTCGACATAGCCTGTTTTATCCTTGTCGGAATTATGTTCCCATCGGCGGGTGGCAGCTCCCGAAGTCTGTACATGGCTTCCTTGCATAAAGATTTCCGTATTATCAGGCGTTTCGCTGTAGGCTTTCGATATGACAGCCGACCAGTTCAGGCGGAGGGCACCGTCATCCAGAAAGGCATGTTCTCCCTTCAAGGTAGAATTGACGATGTACTGGTGGTTCCATTTCATACGTACCGAACCTTCCTTGTCGTCGTGGCTGTCGCGGACTTCCGCCTCTCGCATATCCATGTAACCGTTGTACCATGTCAGTTTATGGTTGGCATTGATGTGATAGTCCAGTTTGGCATGTGCTCCGATACGCGTCTGTTGGGAAGAATAGTTACGATATTCAGTACCGTTGTGCGACGTTCCCGGCTGGTAATACAACTGACTTTCCTTGCCTCGATAGGTGTTCAGAAAACTTCCGGCAAGCATTACGCCCAGTCTGTCCTGAAAGAAACGGTCGCCGTAAGACAGTCCTGCGGTCAGGTCGGGCAAGGGTTTTTTCCATGTCATGTGCAGATTGTCGGTCGTGAAATTATCCATTGTCACCCGGTTGTCTTCCGGTTTGCCCATCTGTTCGTAGGGCGACTGCTTGACAATGGCTCCGTGATTGAACGACTGAAAGTCGCGGTCGAAATACATGGCGTTATAGCCGGTAGAAACATTGGCTGTAAACTGTCGTTCGGAAGGAGCATCCTTCATGATCAGGTTTACCGCACCACCGATTCCGTCGCCTTCCATGTTGGCAGTAAGCGACTTGGTTACCTCCAGTCGGTCGAGCATTTCCGACGGGAAAATGTCCAGCGGAACGAAACGGTTCTTGTTGTCCGGACTCGGAATCTTTACACCATTGATCAACGTATAGTTGTAACGCTTGTCCATACCACGAAGAATAGCGTACTGACCTTCACCGCTGCTGTTACGTTCGATGGTCACACCCGACATACGCTGTATCACGTTTGCCACGGTAATATCCGGTGAAAGTTCGATAGCCTTGGCACTCATCACGTTTACCACATTCATGGCCGAACGTTCGATGCCGCGTGCTCCGGCTTCCGTCCGCCCCGGGTTGGTCGCTACCACCGTGACGCCTTCCAGTACCACATCGTCGCTTTTCAGTGGAATGACGATTTCCGTATCCTTATTTCCAATCTCTATCTCACATTTCTTATATCCTACGTAGGAACATACCAATGTATATTTGGGACGTGCTACCGACAGGTTAAAACTTCCGTCCATTCCCGATACTGCACCTTTACCGGGTTCTTCCTTGATAAGAATGGAAGCTCCGATAATTTCTTCGCCTGTCTGTGCGTCTGTTACCTTACCTTTTATGTCTCTTGCATGGATGTTTGTAGTTGCAAGAAGTAGTAAACCTAATACCAAATTTGATTTCATCTGTGTTTTTTTATTTTGACGCTGCAAATGTATGCCTTGTGTTTTTCATGGTGGTTTCGGGGATATTTCAAAAATGATACAAAATGAAAGGAATATGTACGTTTTTATTGATGTCTGAAGAGGACGAAAAAAACATGCAGACGTTTTCAGAAAAACGTGGGCACGTTTTAGGGAAAACCTCGGCATGTTTTTTTATTTTTTGTACAAAAACAAAAGAAAACGTCGGCGTCTTTTTGAAAGAACTTGAAAAAGCCTTCAGAACAGGCTGTAGGGCGATTTCGGCTTAATCGTCGGAAGTGGAACCGGTTGCTGGCAGTTGTATGCTTTTTTCTATTTGTTTCCAGTAGTTGCATACATCTTTCCAGTGGTAGTAAGGTGCCATGTCTGTATCCACCGGCAGTGTGACTTCCCGTTCGTTGAGTAGAATTTTAACCAGAATATCGTCATTGCCGGGCTTGCGGAAGAAGATAAGCTGGATGTTTCCACACATCGGGATGATGCGGTAGGTGCGGTAAGTATCGGCTATTTTCTGCCAGTCGGTCGTAGCGCAAGTCAGCTTGTTGATACCCATCAGGGCAGCCAGCGGGGCAAGATTCGTATCGTGTCCGTAACGCAACGTTACACCGTTTTTCTTCGAAGCGATGACTGTATCGGCTGTTTCGATGAAATTCTTCAGCAGATTGCGTTCCAGCTTGTACATACACGAGCCGCTCAGCGGAGAAGCTCCTTTTTCGTAATACCACTCAAAATTGTTGCGTTGCCATAGGTCGTAACGTTCACGAGGAGTGAACAGGAAAGAAAGGTCTTTCTGCTGGTAGCTGCTCTGGCTGATGCCGTCGAGTTCGAACAAATCCTCCATCAGCTGTACCGGATCCTTTATGCTGTCCGGCTCGACGAACAGTTGTTTCATCAGTCGTTGCGGGTGAACATACACATTGTCGGCTGCACGGTATACACTGTCGGCGTTGGCCAGATGCATTTCTTCGTAGACTGGATTCTTATACTTTATATAATAAGCGTCGTGTTCGCTGGCATCGGTCGTGATGATCAGCTCGGGATTCAGTCCCTTCAGTTCCACACAAGCGGCCGCCATCGAGAGAAATGCACGTGTCTTGTAGGTCGAGCGGGCATCTACATGCGTACCGTCCGAAAAAACTTGCGGGTAGTTGGCATACATGCGGCGTATCAGCTCTCGATGCTGCTGGGCACCTTTGGGCGTGAGTTCACCGTATCTGCCTTCAGCTTCCGCAGCCAGACTCTCAATAATCTCCAGCGCACGTTTGCCCTCGGCGGTGAGTTGATTCCGTTGTGCCGCTTCGCGCAGGATACTCAAGGGAGCATCGTATTTTTTCTTCTTGGTAAGATAGCGCGATCCGTGGCGGGCAAAGGCAGATATATAAAACGGTGTATATCCTTCGGGAGCGGGAGTAAGCGAAGTCTCCGGTGCCTGATAGGCATAATATTTGCCGGCGGCGAGTGCCGGATTGCTCTGGATTTCTTCGAAGGCACTTTGTGCAAAAGCCGGAACAGACAACAGTCCGGCCAGTAACATAGAAATAACTGTTTGTTTCATTTGATTTTTTCGATTGATTCAGTGTGCAAAAATAGATGCTTTCTGCAAAATATTCCTGCCTTTTTAAGCCGATATTGTCCTCTGGAAGCCGGATGAAACGAACTTGTAACATGAATGTAATCACGAAGAAAGCCGTTCCGAGCAAAGGATACCTGTTGCTCAAAACGGCTTGATATAGTCAATGTTTGTGTTATCGATGGGGCTTTTGCCGGTTTTCTACCTCTTTTATTTATAGATAAGATATTTGATAAAGAGATAACCTCCGAATACCTGCAATGCCATTCCAGGCAATCCGATACGGAAATCCTGTAAGGCTGTATACAGGCTGCCGCTCAATGCCCATTCACCCAGTGTGCCTGTTACCTGATAAAATGCCACTACCAGCAACAGAAGCAGTATGGAAACCTGCTTGCTGCGGTGTGCAATGTATCCGGCTCCGGCAGCAAGGAGTACCGATTTCATCAAGATGGCAGGAAGCACAGCGGGGGCAGGCATTCCGAACAGCCAGGAGTTGATGAGAGGGGAAGCAATGGCTGTCAACAGTCCGGCTTTCCATCCATACTTGTAAGCGCCGATGAGGGTAAAGAAATAGATAGGCAGCCACGTGGTTCCTCCTGCGGGGATGAGGTGGAACAGCTGCGGCAGCACGATATTTCCGGCTACGAACATCAGTGCAGTCAGGTAAGTCTGCACTTCGGTATAGTTAAGCGAATAAAGTTTTACGGTCGATTTCATGATATGTCTTTGTTTTAAATATGATTCTTGTTTCTGAGTTGTGCGACAAACGCTTTGATGGCAGGATACATTTCTTCGGGAGTATTCAGATCCTTGCAGGCTGTTTCCAGCGGACATCTGTCGGTCTTGTCGCGGTTGATGATGAAGGGTGTTTCTTCTGCATAGCGGACCGGGATACCTGCCTCACGCAATACCGAGAGCGCAGAGGTGCTGATGACGTCGGTATATACCTCTTTCATCTTTCCCAATGCGATAAGAGCAGCCGCTCCCTTCCCGATAACCTTGTCGGCTATGCGGGCACCTTGCATGAACGCTTTCTCGTTTTCGTACAAATCGTACAGGTCGGCTACTCCGCGCCGGGTGAAGGTACGGATTTTCCCTTCCTTTTCTATTACGCACGAATAGCCTCCCGTATGTAATGTTTCAATCAGTTCTTCCATCGGTTTACAACGTTTCTTGCTTGAGTTGTTCTACATACTGGTCTATGCGGTGCAATTCTTTCGGTATGTCGATGGACTGCGGGCAGTGAGGTACGCACTGGCTGCACCCGATGCAGTGGCTTGCCTGACGCAACTTCGGCACACTCCGGTCATAACCTACCAGAAAAGCGCGTCGTGCCTCGGCGTAATTCTCGTCGAGCTTGCTCTTCGGCATATACCCCTCGTTCACACATTTATTATAATGTACGAGGATACCGGGGATGTCGATACCGTAAGGACAAGGCATGCAATACTTGCAGTCGTTGCACGGAACGGTAGGATAGCGCAGCATCAGCTGGACTGTCTCTTCGAGGAAGTCTTTCTCTTCCTGCGTCAGCGGTACGAGCGGAGAATACGTGCGGATATTGTCTTGCAGGTGTTCCATGTATGTCATTCCACTCAACACGGTCAGCACTTTTTCGGGTGAGCCGGCAAAACGGAACGCCCACGAAGCTACACTGCCCTCGGGGTTGCGTTCTTTCAGACGTGTGAACACGTGTTCCGGAATGTTCGAGAGTCGTCCTCCCAGCAATGGTTCCATGACGACTACCGGAATGTTTTTCTTGGTGACTTCGCTGTACAGATAGTCGGCATTGATGTTGTTGCCCGATGCATGTTTCCAGTCGGAATAATTCAGCTGAATCTGTACAAAATCCCAGTGAACCTTATCGTGCAGGGCAAGTGCCTTGTCGAATTCTTCCTTAATACCGTGGAACGACCATCCCAGATGTCTGATTCTTCCGGCTTCGCGCTCTTTCAGCAGGAAATCCAGCAGCCCGTTGTCGAGGAAACGTCCTTCCAGTCCTTTCTTACCGGGAGCTCCCAGCATGTGGAGCAAGTAGTAGTCGATGTAATCCACTTGCAATTTCTCCATTGAGTTATGGTACATCTTTACTCCGAAATTGTAATCAGAATTCGAGAAGTTAGACATCTTCGTTGCCACAAAGAACTTTTCGCGCGGGTGGCGTTTCAGGGCAATACCCGTTGATGTTTCCGACCATCCTTGTACATATACAGGGGCTGTATCGAAATAATTCACTCCGTGTTCGATGGCATAATCCACCAGTCGGTTTACTTCTTCCTGATCGATGACATTCCCTGTGCCGTCGGGAGCGGGGAGTGTCGGCCAGCGCATGCATCCATATCCTAACAGAGATACCTTATCTTTATATGGAGGAAAATTACGGTACGTCATCTTACCGATTGGTACTGGAGTATTTCCTTCTTTTTCCGTGTCTTTTTTAGGCGAACATCCGTAAAGCGAGGCAGTAGCTCCCAGCGTACTGATTCCTACAATCTTCAGGAAGTCCCTGCGGTTGATATTGTGTTGTTTGTCCATTTTCCTATAATTTTTTGAAAAGAGTTAGCATGAAAAATAAATTAAATCACGCGGTGATGTTCGTGCCCTTCCACATAAATAGCACTGAGCGGACGTGCCGGACAGAGGTTTTCGCAGGCTCCGCAACCGATACAGCGCTCGGTATTGACGGCAGGAATCTTGAGTGAATCCGGATTTCCAGGCTCCGATGGAATCATGGAGATGGCATTTACCGGACAGTGGCGTGCACAGTTGCCACATTCCTGCTTGTCGGTGAGTGGAATACAGTAGTCTTTTACCCATACAGCATGTCCAATTTGAATGGAGGATTTCTCGGCTTTGTCAATCTTGAGGATAGCCCCTGCGGGACAGACTTCCGAACATTTGGTACATTCCGGGCGGCAGTAACCGCGTTCGTAAGACATGGTAGGTTGCATGAAAGTATCGAGTGACTGTGACGGACGCAAGACTTCGTTAGGACATGCCGATACACACAACTGGCAAGCTGTACAGTGCTGCTGCATGTTGCGTGCGCTTTGTGATCCCGGAGGAGTAATCGGCGTCTGGCGCTTCGGAGCTTTCTTCTCGATGATGTCTGCCAGTCCGCCGTCCATCTTGATCTTTTCAGCTTTTTCGACAACTTGTGCCTGAAGGGAAGAGGTCAGCAGAAGCAGGGAGCTGGCAAGAAACTCTCGTCTGTTTTCGCCTTTCGGCTGGGCAGCCGGTTGGCTTTCGGCCTTTTTAGAGTAAGCAAATCGGTAGTGGATAGCATCTTTCTTGCATTTTCCGATGCAGTTCATACAAGCCACACACCGGCTGTGGTCTACCTGATAATTGTCAGTATCGATGCACGATGCCTTGCAGTTGCGGGCACACAGCGTACACTTGTTGCATTTCTCCTTGTCGATGCTGATGCGGAACAAAGAGAAGCGTGAAAGGAATCCCAGAATGGTACCTACCGGACAAATGGTGTTGCAGTAAGTGCGGCCGTTTCTCCATGCCAGAACGATGACGAGCACTGCCATTGCTATGGCTATAATAAAGGTAGGCAGGCTTTTCAGCCATACATCCGTGCGGTAGAATGCGTAACTGTCTATCCGTTCCGCAATGGTTGCCAGCAGATTGTTGCCCCAGATCCATACAGGCTGGAAAACATTATTGGCCATTCGTCCGTAAATACCATACGGGTCGAGCAGTGCTACAAAGGCATGTATGCCGGCAATGAAAGCGACAACCAGTAAAATGAGCATGACATACCGCAGCCAGCTCTTGGGCTTGGAATAGGTGTAGGGCATTTTTTTCTTCCCTTTGCCTATGCGTGCCACAATGTCCTGAAAGACTCCCAACGGACAGATGACCGAACAATAAATACGACCGCCTACCAATGTAAGCAAAACTAAGAATAAAATGACTCCGGCATTAAGCGCCAGTACAGCGGGTAAAAATTGTATCTTGGCCAGCCAGCCGAACCAGAGATGCAAGACGCCTGTGAAGTCTACGAATAGTAGTGTGATGAGCAGGAAACAAATCGCTGCCAGTATCCTTCTGATTTTCCGTAGCATGATTTTGATTTTTAAGATTTACTTGTCAAAACTGTTTGATAGCAAAGGTACGAAAAAACTTGTATAGGCGGATATTTGTCACGAAGAAAATGAAAAATATATCATATATTCAGTGAAAGACTGGAAATATTGAAAAACTATAAGCTGGTGCTGGGGGCGGATGGAGGGTTGAATGACAGCTTGTCGGCAGGCGATTTGTTTGTCGGATAGAAGAAGTTCCGAAAAATGCCTTTATGTCTTTTATTTAAAAACAATCTAAATAACTTGCATAGCATGTAGCAATGATATATCTTTGCGGAAAATAATACAAACATGAGGTTATCTGAACTACAAACTGGTGAAAGGGGCGTAATCATCAAGGTAATGGGACATGGAGGTTTCCGCCGTCGTATTATCGAGATGGGCTTTGTCAAGGGTAAAACCGTGGAAGTCCTGTTGAACGCTCCTTTGAAAGACCCTATCAAATACAAAATCATGGGGTATGAAATATCACTTCGCCGACAGGAAGCTGCCATGATAGAAGTGGTAAGTGAAGAAGAAGCACGTGAGTCTATGCAGGAAACACATTTCCATGACCCGATAGCGGAAGACATTCCAGTGTCTGAGGCAAAACTGAAGGAAATAGCAAGTGGTAAGCGTCGCACGATTAATGTGGCACTGGTGGGTAATCCGAATTGTGGAAAGACATCGCTTTTCAATGTTGCTTCCGGCTCACACGAACATGTGGGTAACTACAGTGGTGTGACAGTAGACGCTAAGGAAGGACATTTCGACTTTCAGGGTTATCATTTCCGTCTGGTGGATTTGCCGGGTACTTATTCGCTTTCGGCTTACAGCCCCGAGGAACTGTATGTGCGTAAGCATATCATCGATGAAACTCCGGATGTGATCATCAATGTGGTCGATGCAGGTAACCTGGAACGTAACCTGTATTTGACTGCTCAGTTGATTGACATGAATGTCCGCATGGTCATTGCGTTGAATATGTTCGATGCGCTTCAGCATAGTGGAAATACACTGGATTATAAGAAACTGGGACAATTGTTTGGAGTGCCTATCGTGCCGACTATCAGCCGTACGGGTAAAGGTATTGACAATTTGTTTCATGTAATTATCGGATTATATGAAGGTGCCGACTTCATGGGGCAGAAGGAGGAGATACAGGATGAGGCAATGCGTGAATATCGTGAGTGGCACGATAAATACGTTCCCGACCATAAGTATGGCAGCCATGAGGAGGAAACGCATGAGTTTGACGGAAAAAGTTATATCCGGCACATACATATCAATCACGGTCCGGAACTGGAGCGGAGTATCGATGCGGTAAAGGAGGAGATATGCAAGAATGAAAATATCCGTTACAAGTATTCTACCCGTTTTCTTGCCATTAAGTTGCTGGAAAATGATAAGGACATTGAACAGCGTGTGATAGCGACGTTGCCTAACGGGAAGGAGGTTATGAAGATTCGTGACCGAGAGGCCGAAAGGATCCGCTTGTCGATGAACGAGGATAGTGAGCAGGCCATTGCTGATGCTAAATACGGATTTATTACGGGAGCCTTGAAAGAAACATTTACGGAAAAGAATCAGAATACGGAAATGTTTACCCGTATTGTCGATAGTATCGTGACGCACAGAATCTGGGGATTCCCTATCTTCTTTGTCTTTCTTTATCTGATGTTCGAATGTACCTTTGTCTTTGGGGAATATCCGAAAGGATGGATAGAGTGGATTGTGGAACAGATTGCCGTACTGGCCGAAACCTTTATACCGGCAGGTCCCGTTAAAGATTTGATTGTAGATGGTATAATAGGTGGAGTAGGCGGGGTTATCGTTTTCCTGCCGAACATCTTGTTGCTGTATGTCTTTATTTCATTTATGGAAGATTCGGGATATATGGCACGTGCTGCATTTATCATGGATAAGATCATGCATAAGATGGGATTGCACGGTAAGTCGTTTATTCCGCTGATTATGGGATTCGGATGTAACGTGCCTGCTATCATGGCATCGCGTATCATCGAAAGCCGGAAATCGCGTCTGGTGACGATCCTGATTAATCCGCTGATTTCATGCAGTGCCCGTCTGCCTATTTATCTGGTCATGATCGGGGCTTTCTTCCCTTCGAAGGCAAGTCTGGTATTGTTGTCTATATACGTGATAGGCATTTTGCTGGCAGTGCTGATGGCTCGTATCTTTAGCCGCTTTATCGTGAAAGGTGATGATGCTCCGTTTGTGATGGAACTTCCGCCTTACCGTATGCCGACGCTGAAGTCTGTGCTTCGTCATACGTGGGAAAAGGGAGCCCAGTACCTGAAGAAAATGGGAGGCATTATCATGGTAGCTTCCATTATTATCTGGTTTCTGGGATATTATCCGAATCATAATGCTTATACTACGACCGCAGAACAGCAGGAAAATTCGTATATCGGACAGATAGGAAAGGCTATTGAACCGGTTATCGAGCCTTTGGGATTCGACTGGAAAATGGGTATTGGTCTGCTTTCAGGTATAGGTGCCAAGGAGCTTGTAGTAAGTTCATTGGGGGTACTTTATACAAATAATGATGATATCAATTCGGTAGATCTGTCGGAACGTATACCTATTACGCCATTGGTTGCGTACGGCTATATGTTGTTCATCTTGATTTACTTCCCGTGTATAGCTACAGTTGCTGCTATTAAGAATGAATCGGGTAGCTGGAAATGGGCTGCATTTACGATATGTTATACGACTCTGCTGGCCTGGGTTGTGGCCTTCTTGGTTCATCAGATTGGAAGTCTGTTTATATAAATAAAGAATATGAATGTACAAGACGTAATAGTTTATGTGATTATGTTTCTCTGTGTGGTATACACAGGGAAACATTTTCTGAAATTTTTCAGAAAGAGAAAAGCTGCTTCAAGTGGTTGCGGCTGTGGATGTTCGGGGTGCCCTGTTGCGAAAAAGCAATGTTGTCAAGGTGATGAAATCTCAAAAAAATAAGCTTCAGGTATTGCAGAATCGAAAATTAGTTATACCTTTGCAACGCAATCGGGACAAAACGATTACTTTTGGGAAATGGTTCCTTGGATGAGTGGCTTAGTCAGCGGTCTGCAAAACCGTGTACGGCGGTTCGAATCCGCCAGGAACCTCGTGAAAGGTCGACTGAATAATCAGCCGACCTTTTTTTGTAGCGGGAAACTATTATTCATACTAAAATCAATAAAACATGAAAACGGATCAACGTAAAAAACTGAGGGATTCGTTGATTAAGCAT